>Ga0209589_1011240_pt1 | contig 12694 bp, 7 predicted proteins | sample CowpeawhiteBW_FD_187525 | JGI IMG/M metagenome (GOLD analysis project Ga0209589, IMG submission 187525) | Root nodule microbial communities of legume samples collected from California USA - Cow pea white BW (SPAdes) (version 2) | ecosystem: Host-associated > Plants > Roots > Nodule | place: USA...
TTTTTTTTTTTTTTTTTTTTTTTTTCGATTTGTCCAGCGAACTGTTCTAACTGTAGCATTACTTGAGAAACTAGTCATAATATATTTTTAGTTTAATTAAAACTTGAGTTTCTTATAAATCTAGAAAAAATTAATTAAAGTCTTCATTAAATTACAAGTATATTACAGTCATATCAACGGTCAATAAGAAAAATGCATGATTGAGTAAAATGTGTGAAAATGAAAAAATATAAAGATAAGGTAAATTGTTCGAGAAAATAAATTTAAACATACAATTCACAAAAATTAAAATTATCAATCAAAATCAGTTGGCCTTCTCTTTTCTTTTTTCTTTCTTAGAATGACATTTCTTCCTGCACCCCATAAAACCTATAATTCCCAAACTACTCTTAATTAAAATTTTAATGAAAGGTAAAAGGACCTTTAATCTTTTAATTAAAATTCAACCTAGCCAACAACCAACATCAACTTCTACAGATATTGGAAACTCCAGTTGCTCCAACCATTATAGTGTCGTTTGGAGAAGACAACCTCGATCAAAATCAATAAAAATGTGCTCGTGAGAAAAGAAACTTGATTCACCTCTACCTAATTAATTCGAAGGAAACTTCCCTCGTGGACAAAGAAGGGAAAGTGGAAACAAAAAGTAAGTTTAGGGTTTTAAATTTATTTTATGTTAGGATTAAATGTTTTTCATTATATTAAAAGTTATAACTATTAATTAGGGTATAACTCTTTTTTACTTAACAGTATAACATAAATCAAAACGTTACGATTCGATTGTGACATGACCCACTTAATCTCTGTCACGGAATAATTGATGTCATCTACAACATTTTATTCAGGAGTGAAACAGGGATACTACATCTTATGGTATGCAATAACAAAAAATGGAAGTGCAGAGAGAGAAAAAAAACTGCATGAAGAAATGCACTTAGAATATTTAAGATCAACTTTTAAAAAAAGGCCTTTTTTTTTTCTGTAGTCCTACAATTTCTAAGTGCACCCTATAATTTTTGTAATAAACATTTTGCACTTCATAACTTTCGTATTATCTCTTCCGAAAATTTTCAAGAACAATTTTTTTTGGAATAGGAATCTTAAAAGGGAATTTTAAGAATAAAATTTGTAGAGAATAAGTTTTTCTGAAACGTATAAAATACATTTTAAAATATAATTTTTAGAATATTATTTTCATAACAATTTTTTGAAAACAAACTTTTAGAATATATATAATCAATATTTTACTCTCTCTCTCTTCTTTTTTTCTTCTCAAAGACTGCCATTGCTATTAAGGTCATGACGACAATAACTGCATCAGCAGACAACAGCGGCGATATAGTGCAGCAAGAAAGAGTTATGAGATTCAATTAATAATCAATAAAGAACCTTATAAACTGAACAAAAAACTTAAAACATTTGGTCAACGTCAATCATTAGAGCACAATCAAAACTAATAGTTTAAAGTAGAATGTGCCTATAATATTCTTCCCATGAATATTAACAGTATTTGAAAACTTACACAATCAATTGTTAATACGCAAGTTCAAAACTTTTATCCCTCAAACACACTTTTGTCTTAAAAAAACATTTAATACATATAATAAACTTAACAAACTTAACATTTAACAAGATTAAACCACAGTTAAACTTAACATTTATTATGCTAATATTTAATGCACCATATGTATTAATTGTTAAATAAAATTTCCTATAAAATTTTGAATGGACACAGAATATAAAGCAATATTCCCATAATTTCACAATCCTTAATAAATTTTAACCTTGTACAAATTTGAAAAACTATATAGAAGATGTGCTACTAGTATTTTTAAATCAATTATTCAGTCATGCCCGAAAATAATATAGGAGAGAGATAAAGTATGAAAGAATTGTGCTAGATTTTGAGGTGAACAATAAGAAAAAACAAGAACATGCTAACATGTCGTGTTGCTCCATTTTGTGCTTCGCACGTTGGTCTCAGCCTTAACATAATCCCAATATATCATACCAAAGTCGTCTTCTCTATATAAACTATTCACCTATTATCACCTATATCATATATACCTTATTTTAGTTCATTTGTGGTGTCAACAATAACCCAAAAAAATGTGTAACTCTTCCCTCCCATTGTTTCTTCTTTTGGTTTTGTGCATCATTTCAGCCTCAGCTGATCCTTATTACGAAAACTCTGACTATAAACCTTCCTCTTCCTACACAACCACAAGTGACACTGTCTTCTCTCTTAAAGTACCAACGTTAGATGAAACCACCTTTGATAATCTTCTATCCTTTGGTTACTACCGCAAAACCTGCCCCAAGTTTGAGTCCATCCTACACAACAAAGTGAAAGAATGGATCAAGAAGGACTACACTTTAGCAGCTAGTCTCATGAGGCTCCACTTCCATGATTGCTCTGTCAGGGTATGTTATAGACAATTGATACTACGATTTTCATTTTTTTACTTTCATCTTTTACTATTTATTGTGAATTATGACTTAATATGAATTATCAATTAATGTACCATTATTTTTGTTTTTTTTAAATCAATAATCTACGTTAAACCACGCGAAAGAATGAATGAAAGAAAATAGTTAGAAAATAGGAATCAAATTATAATTTTTCTATTATCAATGATAGTGAAAAAGTGTTTTACTCAAGCAATAACACAGTAGCAGTATTATTTGAAACAATGCAGGGATGTGATGGGTCTATTCTGTTGAAGCATGATGGAAGTGAGAGAACAGCAGAAGCTAGCAAGACGCTGAGAGGGTTTGAAGTGGTGGATGATATCAAGGCAGAGTTAGAGAAACAATGTCCCAAGACTGTGTCTTGTGCTGACATTCTCACTGCTGCTGCAAGGGATGCCACAGTTGAGGTAGGTGGACCTTATTGGGCCGTTCCTTATGGTAGGAAAGATGGTAAAGTCTCCATTGCTGAGGAAGCAGCTTTGGTGCCTATGGGCCATGAAAACATCACTTCCATGATTGAGTTTTTCCAGTCCAGAGGCATGACTGTGCTTGACTTGGTTGTTCTCTCAGGTAAATAAACTAAATCAAACAATTATACCTTCAATATCTTGATCAATAAATCCATCAAACAGAAAAAAATTTCGTTAAGATAGATTTTAATCAATGACTCTGATACTATGTTAAGAAATAGTGTTGGAAGTCCCACATCAATAGAGATAAGACAATTTCTTAGTATATAAGTAAAGTGTAAATGTCACCTTATAAGTTGATTTTATGGGGATTAAGGTAGGCTTAAAGCTTACTTCTAACATACTATCATAGTCAAGTTAAAGTCTATCTTAATGAATTTTTTTAACATTTTGTTCCACCCACTTATAGACTACTAACAGATCACTGTATGTGATGATTATGCTAGGGGCTCATACTATTGGAAGAACTTCATGTGGGTCCATTCAATATAGGCTATACAATTACGAAGGAACAGGAAAAGCAGACCCAACCATAGATCCTAAGTATCTGAACTTCTTGCAAAGGAAGTGCAGATGGGCCTCAGAGTATGTGGATCTTGATGCTACAACACCAAAGATCTTTGACAATGTTTACTACATAAATTTGAAGAAAAAAATGGGGTTGTTATCTACTGATCAGTTGCTGTACTCAGATCCAAGGACTGCACCTCTTGTTTCAGCATTGACTTCTACACATTCTGTTTTTGAGCACCAATTTGCAGTGTCAATGGGAAAGCTTGGCATTGTTGATGTTATCACTGACCAAGATGAAGGAGAAATCAGGACCAATTGCAATTTTGTTAATGCTTATTATTGATTTCATCTATGATTTTTTATTTTATTTGTACTTGGGATTTGTTTCCTACCACTTTCTTCTTTTTTCTGAATGCTAATGCTTTCAAATTGTTACATCAAGTAATCTACACTTTTTCTTTGTTTATGTTTTCTCTTCCTTTCATTCTATCCCCCATTCACTATTTTTGGTTTTAATAACGTAAAACTCGTATATTAATATGTATATATTAATAACGAAATAAGCATTGCAACCTTTATGTTGAAAAATAAAATTTAAATAAAGTGATTTTAAAAATAAAAATTGAATAAGTGAGAAAAGTTAACTGATGTATGTTTTATATGTAGAATACATAGTTATATATTTAAAATGTTTTTTTGGAAAAAATATCATAGATAAATTATAATTTATGAAAGAGATAGAAGGAGAATAAAAACAATAAATTAAATAAAAACAAATAACGTGATAGGAATATAAAAAGGGAGTTACATATTGCGTGTATGTAATAACTTATACAATAGATGCGTTAGAGTATCAGCTTTACAACATTCGCTATTAATAACCTATATAAATTTTATTCACGAAAAAATTATCTTCAATTAAGAAGGAAAAAGTCTTTTTTTATAATTTTTTTAATAAATTTATAAAAAAAAATTCCACTAAGTATAAATTTATTTAATAATGACTCAAGATAAATAACACTTTCAGCATTGTACCGCATCTAAGTGTTAATGTTAAGGAAATAAAATCTGGAAAATGTGTGTGAATTTGTGTTGTTTGGAACATTTAGAAACAAAGAAATAGAATTGTTTTCAACAATAGAAGAGTTGATGGGGACAAAATATTATTTAAATTTTTAACAATAAATATAAAATATATATACATAATAATATTAACGTTGGTTGTTAATTTCAATTGGAATTGGATTGCAGCAATTTTAAAAACGAAAAATCTCCAAATTGACAATATTAAACTTTAATTATATGAAAAGTTAAAAAAAGAAGAAGCAAGATCAAATTAAACTTTTCATTAAATGGAAGATGAAAATAATTAAAGAAAAAGTTTCACTGTAATTTACTTAATAAAATATTTCGTGTATGTCTAAGTAATATGAACAACAACTTCCACCATTGTTAATATGAGGTTGCAACTAAACCTACAACTTTACACTAAATGAAAAAGGAAAACAGTTCGATGTTAATGAAAAAATAACCCTAATTATAATAACCCCAATGTATGTGTTTATAGTATAGTAAGTATTATAATTTATTTTAGTATAGATATGTACATGTTTGGTTATTGTTAAATAAAATTTATTTATTTTTATTTCGTATATTTTGTAATTATGTTTTATCGGCACAAAATATTAATTAATTTTGTTGATGATTAATTTTCATTGAGGTATTTTTTTTACCAATTTTCATAAATTTAGTAATTGTCTTATGTATATACAAGTTTGGATTAATTTCATTTAAATTTAAAAATGTATATTCAAATATCGTCAATCATTTAAAAGAAGATACAGTACATTTAAGTTTATCTAATTGTGTACTATACGCCATCACTGGAGATGAATTTTGCCAATGTCACTACTTTTTTCTTCTTCAGAAAAACATCATCTTATTGTAAGTTTTATTATTTAACTCAATTTATATGTAGTTTAAAAAATGTGTGCAATCTATTATTCAATCACAAATTGGTGTATATATATATAGATAAATTTTGTACTAATTTATGTTTCTCGTTAAAAATATCAAATTAATCCTCAAAATTATTATTAGTTTTAATTTGGTCAATTTTAAAAAAATGAAATTTTTTTATCCGTTTTAAAAAAATAAAAAAAAAGAATCAAATTTAATTAACTTTTCAAAAAAAAAATCAAAAATAAACAACCACCTTAATATTTTCAAATGAAAACAAAAATCAAATAAATAATTAAACTTTAATTAAAAGTAAGCACTAGTACAACATGGTGGTTCACTTGGTGTTTCGTTAGTGTTGGTCTGTGGTGATTTGTCGATGATCTTCGGTGGTTCGTTTCTCCTTTATCTCTTTGTGTAGTCACTTTTAAATTTTTTTTTTCTTTTCAGTAAAAGATATTAAATCGGTTGTTTTGGAACCAATCTAATATATCTTCGACATATTACATCAGTGGCGGATCTTGGCAACAAATGTTGGAGGGGCCAAAATAATATAATTTTGAGATTATTAAATTCGATCATTAGTATAATACTTTAAGAAATGAATTCTCTAACTGAATTGATAATTAGTCTAATGCTTCAAAATATGTGAAAAAATAGATTTTATCTTTTTTTCATCAATAGTTTCTTTTTTATCACTTTTAAAAAATGAATTTATTCTTTTATTATTTATCAATATACTTTTCTTTTGTAAATAACATTAAAAAATAATTTATCATAGTATTTTTTTTTATAATTGAGACACATAATTATTAAAATAAAAATATATTATAATCAAGTCATAATTAAAAATCGGTTATGAAAAAACGTATAATACATTATTTATTTTTCTTCTATATTCATAAAAAAATGAATATAAAAAAAGCTCATGAGATAAAAAATAATGTTTTTCGTTATTGAGACAAGAGACAAGAGACAAGAAATGATGCGATAAATGAGAAATGAGAGCAAAAATAATGAGTTTGTTTTTAACTTTTTTTTTTCTTCAAGAACAGAAAGAAAACATATGAAAGAAATGATTACAATATTAGAGTGAGATATTATTACAATTTGTGAAGAACTAAAAGATAATGAGAAAGAAAATAAAAATATCTTAAAAAATATTTGGTTTAATTACTCTTTTGATTCATGTTTTGGTTTAAAAATGTTAAATTGGTCTTACAGTTTTTTAGTTTCAATTTGATCCCAATTATTGAAAAATTGATACAATTTGATCTTTTACGATAAATTTCGTTAAATTTTTTAAAACAGATCAATGACTTTTTTATTAAAATTGAAACTCTTAATATAGATATTTTGCTTTGTTTGTGTAATTAACATTATTGTATAATCAATTTTTGACAAAAAGAGAGTCCAAACAAAAATTAAGCCTAAATATTTTTATTCTTTATTATATTTAATTTTATGTTTTATTATATATTAACACTATATATTGTGCTTTATAAAATAAATGGAAAAATACATAATTTAATTTTCATCCATTTTTAAAATATACTACCTACAATTTAATAAATTTTAAATATATATATATTATAAATTAAAAAAAAAATTAAAATTTTGGGGGGTCGGGGCACCTTCCTGCCTCCATTAAAATCCGCCACTGAATGTATATTAGATTGGTTATAGAACCGATCTAATATGCACTTTAGAACCGATCTAATATACTTATTTTGTACAAGTAATTTTTTAAGAGTTTCAAAACCCAATTTTTATGACCTAATTAAAAAAAATTACAGCATAGAAAATTAAACTCTCTCCTAAAATAAATTGAGGAAGGAGACAATGGATTTGATATTTATAACTAAAGAGAGAAAGAGTGAAGTTGTAATTGTTTGGTTGAGTTTTGAAAGAAGGAGACAATTGGTACCATGCCAGTTGCAGAGAAAACGATATCATATTTTCAGAAATTCACAGTTAATGACAACCACCCTCGTTTTTCTTTTCATAAATGGATGTGACACTTCCAAAAAGAAAAGAAAATCTGATAATACACGTAAATTTTATTCTATAAACTATTTTTCAGGATTAAGTTAAACCAAAACTACTTCCTACCTCTTCTTTTTGGATACCATTTTCTTATAAATGGAAGTTGAGTTGTTTAGATCTCTCATTTCTGCATTTTTTTTTCTAACCCCTTGTTCGTTTATGTTACTTTGCCGTGTCTAATACGAAAAGCTCACTGTTGAAATTTGGAAGTTTTACGTCAGTAAATATAAGATCAATTCATAATATATAAGTGGTATAATTATTATCTTATAAACTGATTTTGTGAGATTGAATTAGACTTAAATACTTACTTTTAACTATAACCTTTTTACCGTTGATTTATTTTTGTAAAATTTAATTAAATTTTAATTATCGCATAAATTTTCAGTTTCCTTACTGTTCAGATTTCAAATACTAATATTAATGTTAGTGTTTTAGTTTGGATTGGAGCAGTACGTTCACATCAGGTGTCCTTAACAGACAAAGACAGAAATAACCTATACTCATATAATTATTTAAATAATTTGATCATATGGTAAAATCTAATTAAAGCCTGTGTAGTAGGAGGACCACTACCTTTTTAAGGATTAAAATTGATTAATAGCTTATATTCAAAAGCATTTGCAATGATGAATAAAGTACTAGTTATGTTCAAATTTTATTACTTAACTGTGAGTATATAGGTATTATTATACATATAGCTTAAATATGGATCTGGGATTAGCATATATCACGGTTAAACATAATTAAAATTTTCCATATTTATAATATCCAATCCAGAAAATTTGTTTGCATAAAGAAAACTTGTGAGAAAACATAATAGCATATTATCAATATATTTTGAAGATGTCAAACACGAAAAATTAAATATTGATAAATAAATATAAACTTTGTTATATACAAAATTAATTTATGAAAAAGGGTGAATTGGAAGAAACAAAAAGACGTATGCATGATTCATTGATGGATAGAATGGGGCACAATAATATGATGGCGATTCTGAAAAGCAGCAATTATATATCTAAACATAATCATTACTTGAAGTAGAATCTCACATACAAAATATATCTTCGTGTTGAATGTACATGATCAAGTTTTCAGCGTCAAACAAAAATATGAATAGACACCAATTATGAACTAATCTACTTTGAAGCCCTACCACTCCAAACTAAACCCTTTGTAAATGGCTCACAAAAGAAGGAAGAAAAAAAAAATCTATTTGTTTAGGTAAAATGATTCAAAGAATGGTGGAAATGAGCGTGGCTTGGACCAAACTTGATGCACACGAACATTGAAGATCGTGTTTGATGATTACAGCATTGTCTACTTAGATCTTTTGTAGTTTGTGCAAATTGGGTTCTCTAGCTGAAGCAGATATGCATCATGATGTTTGGAGAAGACCATATATAGTTAAGTGTAATGCAGAAGAAGTTGGCCATGTTCGTGTAAAAGGGAATGCAGCACCAACAACCATGCAAAATCAACTCCAAATCATGTAAAAAACCTAATATCATTAGGTGAGTAAAACTTTTGAGTTTAATATTTGAATGTTGTGATCATGACAATAAGGTAAATAAGTTTCATGTATTCAAGAGGAAGGTAGGAAAATAATTTTCTTTTTAAAAAATTTATAGAAGACAAACAAAAAGGTGTGTGTATCCTCAAGACTCATAATATTCTGTAGACACTGAAGGCATGTGGGCAGAAGCTAGTCATGAATACTAAGGGGACGAACCCACATAATTTAAAGATTCATGAATATATATTTGAAGGAGTATCTGTAAATTAGTTTTAGAAAAGTGGTATTTTGAAGTAAATTTTATATTAATCCAAATGTGAATCTAAATTTCATATCGACTAAAAATAAGAAAGTAAAATATTATATAAAAATAAATATTTATAAATTTATTGTCTTTAAAGTTTTGAGTTGACAATAGTATTAATATCAATATTTTATGTGACTGGACTGAAGTCTAATTGGTGTTGTATTTTTTGGTGAACCTCCCACCTCTTTATACTTAACATATTCAAGTATTTTTATTTTACAAGGATAGCAATAAAGATTTCTATCTGATGCAAAAGGCTTTCAAAGTTATGCTTGCAAATTTTTCTATCAATTTTATACTCTCAAATATTTTCTCACCATGTTAAAGATTATGTGAAAATTAACCTACTCAACGTGATTTTATAACTTGATTTGAGTCAAATATATGAAAATATTTTTAACACACTATTTTAGACATATATATACTCTGATTCGTGTTGAGAACCCTAATCTACTGAAAGAGAGAAAGAGTACGACAGATTAATGAATTAGTCTATCGAGAAATATTTTGTATAATCTAGAATTAGTACAAAATATCTTATAAATTAGTTATATTGATAGCAAGAATTGAAATTTGTTACACAATCCTTTTAAAATAATAATAAATATTTATTGGTCATCTAACTTTCTGTGCTAACAAAAGTCACTATAATCAGTTAATTATTCTTAAATATTTGTATACAGTAAAATATTTAGAAAATATGTATACAGTAAAAAGAATTTAGAAGGAAAACGAAAACCACAAACAGGCTTTAATCATATCCAGTGCATAAATAAAATGAAGCCACACATTTTTTAAGATAACAGTATATTGAGAGAGATTTATTGTAATTATTGGGTGGCATTTGCTTTGGTTGTTTAGAAGATGAGCAATATTTTAATTTTGGAAAGTATTGGCTGCTTTGATCATGATTTCAAAATTTGGACCAAAGCTGCAAAGATTACAAATTTGTTATCATAACTTGTTGTCTTTTTGTTCTGTGAGATGAAACACATTTGCAGTTCTTTTCTTGCAACATAACTTCCAATACCTTATTGCTGGGTCCTCAACCCAAATGCTGCTTAAACCATTTTACTACAGAAAGTGCTTCATCTATTACCCAACTATTTTTTTATCAGTAAAAAATAAAATTAAATTAAAGAGAATATTTAAAAGATGTTCTAATCCTTATACAAAATAGTCACAAATAAAAAGAGGTTCTGACTTAATTTCACGCTCCAACGAACAAAATCTATTACCCAACTAGACATATCAAAATGTAAGAAAAACTTGAAGTAGTTTTTTATTTCTTATAAAAAATCCATCAAAATATGCAAAATTCTAATAATAGTTATACATACATAACCTAAGTAAAAAATGTATATTATAAATAGAGTATTGTTCCATAGAAACTTGATTGGAAACCATGTACTAATCTATGACTATTCGATAAAATTGAAAATTTAGTTGTCATAATTACTAGTAATTAGTTGTAAAATTGACCTCGAACTACGATAGACAAGATTAAAAACCATGAACAATCGATGTTAGAGAAAAAGTATATTTATATAAATTTCAATATATATGTATAGATAGTAGAAGAAGAAAACAAGGAATGTAAAATATTTGAACTTCTTTATAAAGTAAGATAAACTTATATTAATATTTAGAGTAGTTAAAAAAGAAAACTACAAACTTTTAGTGTATAAATTGATGTCAGCTTAATTTAAGATTTTTTTATTTATTTCTTTCTTGTTCTTGTCCTTTTAGAACGACAATTTTTATAAAAATGATTAGGTTGAAAATTTAAATGTGGGTCTAAGTTCTATATTAGATATAAATAATAAAGTTGAACATCAACTCATAAACTCATTATCTTAAGGTTTTAAGTTATAATAAAATTGGTGTCAATATCTTATGTAACTTAGATAGAGGTCTCATTAGTGTTGTGTCTCTTTGGTCAATTCTCTCCTTGATAAAGACTTTAATAATTGCAATGTGAAAAAAAAGCAAATCAATGAGTAACACTACAAAAAAAAGTTTCATTAACAACCAATTGTAATGACTAAAAGTTGTTATTTACTATATGACCAATTAGTTTAGATATTACAAAATAAAAAATTATTGGTTATTAAAATAGTCATTATTATGAATAAAAAATTATAATTATTTGTTAAATTGGTAATTAATTAATTAATTAAAGACTAATTTAGAAACAAATTCTTTTGGTAACAAAAATCTTAGTAAATAATTAATGTTTAGTAACCAATTTCCTTTGATAACTAAAAAGTTAAGTCATTAGTGAAACATTTTCGTGTGAGCAACCATGCTTACTAATATAGATGGTGTTCAAGAATATATTAAATGAAGATTTTGTAAATCAATATTAAAGGCTTCATTAAAGGAAACAAGCGGTTTAATTGTCTGCAATTCAAGAAGAAAAGGTTGTATAAATAGAGTACATGGGATAGCATCAGATACTGTTTATTCTTGGTTGATAATTAATTAATCTGAGTATATAATATATGTTGGAGTTAGAAGAAAGAGGTAATTAAAGAGAATGTTTTTGCCTTAAGTTTTTGATTTGATAGCATCACTCAAACCAAAAATAATGGTTTGTGAGTATATATCGGTAGAGAATGTTTGTCAAACCAAAAAGATAACTAAAGAACTGCTTCCCTGCTTTCACAAAAGCTATCCAAAGTGCTTTCACAGCTTTCCTTTTACCCACTGTTTACTTTATTCTCTTATTTATTATCATCATTACTATTATTTTTACTCATATATACCTATCTCTAACCACAAAACCATCAAAACCTTCTTCAGAGTTTTTCCTCTGCCAAACCCTAACCAAGTAAACTACCACCCAAATAAATTATATAAAGATATTTATATTCTGACACTATTATTTCTTTTATTATAATTATTTTACTTTTATTTATATAAGTTGTCAAATGATATCAAACAACTTTTTTTTATTATATAATTCGTGAATGACTTGTTTATTAGGCCAAAGTTTCAAATATATCCGCTAAATTAGAAAAAATATGAATAATTACTTTGTCAAAAAGTGTAACACAACATTCAGCATTATAATTCATATGTATGAACTGTTAATTATGATGTTCACAAACAACATGTATTTCTCAAAGTCATTAAATAGTTTACAAAATACATGATAAATAGATTTTACTTTTGTAAATGAGCTTCACTTTTGGCGTTGTTTTTAACGCACGTATTACTTTTTCACATCCTTTTTCTACCCTTTTCAAATTTATTAGCCAAATGGGTAACAACAGAAGGTCGAAATGAGATGTTTTTCTTTTTCCAACCCTTCCAAACTCTAAATGCTGGGAACTAACTCAGGCCTCTAAAGTTCTCTTCTTATAACACTTCTATCTGCTAACCAAAAGAAAGAACAAAAAAAAA
>Ga0209589_1011242_pt1 | contig 12692 bp, 4 predicted proteins | sample CowpeawhiteBW_FD_187525 | JGI IMG/M metagenome (GOLD analysis project Ga0209589, IMG submission 187525) | Root nodule microbial communities of legume samples collected from California USA - Cow pea white BW (SPAdes) (version 2) | ecosystem: Host-associated > Plants > Roots > Nodule | place: USA...
TGATAAGATTATTAGTACTTACAACATTAAACAAAAATTAATAAATTGAACATATATTAAACATACCTTTTGTTGGTCAGACATAAAGGTCATTGTCCCACACACGTCAATACCTCCAAGATCACCATTAAGCAATTCCAAGAACCATGTCCAAGTTTCTTTGTTTTCAACTTCCACAACAGCATACGCTAAGGGCAGTAACTGATCATTAGTATCTCTACCCACAACACTCAACAACTCACCTCCGTATTTTCCTTTTAAAAAATAGCCATCATGGAAGTAATTTAGAAACCATGCAGAACATCTCAACAATCGTTACGAAAATTCTAACCCACGAGCAAACACAACCCAGAAAACCCTAAACCCACTTACCTCGTTGATGATGATTAACTGGAAAATTGAAATGAAGAGCGCAACTGCAATCCAATGATGAAATGACAAGTATTAGCTGCTTCCTCTGCAAATCCGAGCTCAAGAAAGACGAAGATGAAGAAATTTCCCTAATTGCAAAATTTCCCCTAAATTGAAAAATTAACGTTAATTAGTCATATGTATAGTACACGTAACACACCCTAATACAAACCGTACCACCTGTACAATGTTCTGTTAATGATTTAAACGACGTTACAGAAAAAAGACCAAATAAAACACGAATTGTGAAAATGAGGACCATTTTAAACATTCGATAAAAATGAGAACCATTTTAAACATTCTGCCAAAATGAGGACCATCCGCAACAAATACTACGAAAATGAAGAACAAAAAGGTATTTAAGCCTTAAAGTAATAATCTTCTTTGCTCTCTTAATGAAGATTATTGGATGATTGGATTATAATTAGACCTGTCGAAAGGTAAGAGTGGACGAGAGTCACTATAAATAAATGGTTTAAGTAAGGTAATTATGATTTTTTTACCAACATTTATTACAACCTTAATTCAGACCAATGATTGATTTGAGTATTAGTACGTTGGAATACAAAAAAACTCATTATCAATTAAAAGTATTATCGTTTTGTCCTCGAGAATCACTTAACTAACAGTGAAATAAAATAAAAATAAAGAACACAACAATATAACATGCAAATCCCAAATCTGGAGAAAAACCATAACCATTGTCTAATGATAACTAGAGAATAACACTATCTGAAAATTTATACAACACATAGACTACTCTCTCATGCCCTTTAACCCCAAGTATACCCACACTATCTAACACAACAATTTAACCCAAATCTCATAACACCCTACTACAAGAGTAACAAAACAATCAAGTTCAAGCTTAAAGTGTTTTTAATTGGGCAAGAAACACCATGGACTTAGAGTTCGATATATGGTTACCAACACTCACTCCCTAGCTTACCTTATTTGATGTTAGGCTTGGGCTTCCCAAGAGGTATGTATTTTCATCAGTCAAACACTTTGTTCAAGTACACTCTGAAGAGTTCAAGAAAACCAATAGGACCAATAAGAAGTAAGGAATCAAAGGGTGATACTCTACTTTGTACAACATTATGGCTCCACTATAGGGTCGAGTATGACACTGATCTTTATGGTAACTACCCAAAAGATGACTAGCAATAGCGGGTCAAGAGGGGAAGAATATGAACAAATGAACCACAATGTTATGCTTATAAAGTTGAGAAGAAAGCATAAGACTCTCAAGAGGAGAAGCATTACAGAAATCGAAGCCCTTCCTTGGCTAAAAAATTGTGTATGAAGAACAAGATAGAGAAGTCGAGTCATTCCTTGTATGTGCACACTCAACATAAACCTATAGGGTCTATCAACGCTGCCCATGCACAAAAGAATAATTACGCACCAAGTCAAGACTAGTCAAGTCGATCACATCTTCGCCCCCAAATTTTGGAAACCTTGAGAAGGGGAAACCCAAATGCCACTAAATCCCAGCCATAGCATCAAACTCTAACCAACAATGGAGATCACGTGACATATCACATCAACCTTGACAAAACAACAATGGCTCCATTTTCAAGGAGTTACGATTTGAGCACCATTATACGTGTCACGTGATCTCAAGCCTAGTATGCATATAGCGAAACTACGGTAGTCGAGAGGTTGAACTCAAATAATGATATTTTTTTGCAAAACACCTCGTATAAGCATTTATTGGACACTCAAACTTGGGAGCCAGTGTACATGTACAACTGATTACTCATTAATATGTCGATACCGATAATACATGAGTTGTTGGGACCAAGCACATTACTACATTAATGTATATCAATATGCTCGCCTATGCAAGTGTGTTAGCAAGATTTGACAACTGAAGTTGAAAAAACACCGTAATAATCTCGATTAGTCCCCGTAATGAAGAGTATATAATGATTGGACCATGATTATGCCTGTCAAAAGGTAAAAGTCCACTAAGGACACAATAAATAATAGGTCAAATAAGGTAGTTGTGATCTTTTGATCACCATTTATTGCAATCTCAATTCAGACCCATATTTTGTCTTAAACTTTAGACTACCTTATGCAGTCATATTCCGAAAAAATCGATAACATGAAAACTGACAAAACCAAATAATCAAAGAATAATACTCAACTTTGTACAAACAATAATAATAATTATTATTATGGCTACTAAAATAAATACCCATAACTTTCCTACACCGCAAGAAAGTTACATTGTACCTGGAACACAAAAAATTGGTGATACATCATTATATACAAAATATATTCTTATTTATTTATTTTTCTTGATTTTTTGTTGATAAAAATATTTCCTATTGCTTATGTACTCTCGCAGATACCAACTCACTACATTTTAAGAAAAAAAAAATTCAAATATTTTTCACCACTCAACCATATCACCACTGACACCATCGCTTTCATCATCACCACTACTAGAGTAAGAAATAAAAAAAAAAAAGGAAAAAGAACGTTGTAGAGGAAGAAAATGCAAGAAAAAAAAACACGCTCAAACTCTAACATATTTCATGAATTCTGAAAAGCTTAGAACACATTATATGCATTCTGAAAAGTTTGTTCCGATAATTTCATTCCGAAAAACTTGTTTCAGAATGTATATCAAGTGTTTCAAAAATTCTGTTCTGAAAATTAAATTATGGAAATCTTGTTTGAAATATTTTGTTTCAAAAATTCTGGAAAACTTGTTAATATGTAATCGGAGAGCCAGGATAAAACATTTTGAAAATTTGAGGAGGTGTGTGAATAAATTGTGGAAGTGCAGGAAGTAAAAGTCGAAATACTTTTATGAAAAAATTTCTTAGAGTGCGTAGGCCTTTCAGGGTATATATTATGGGCCGAATATTTAGAATAAGGCCCAAGGGTTTATTTGGATGGGGTGGCCTGATACTCTTATTTGACTGGTGTGGTTAAAAGTCAAATAATGAAGTAGTGTTAGTAATAAGAGTCCACAGGGCGCACGTGTGAGTCTACTGAAAGTGAAATTTGTATAATAGAAAAGAGAAGAGATGCAGAGGAGCACATGGGCATGCATGATGCATGATGCAGGTGGCAGTGTGTGACAGTGAAAAATGAATGAGTGTGTTTGTGTCTATGTGTTATGCAGAGAAGTGTGGGGCCAGAACCACTCTGATATGAAATATACCATTCCTTTGAAACCTTTTTATCATAATCACTGCAACTATTTCTTTCTGTTTCCATTTCATTTTCTTTTCTAGGTTTTCATGAATTTTAGTCCTCAATCATTTCAATAATAATAGCATTAATAATAAATATTTTTTTATTACTAATGTTTTTATAGCTCTTATGGGAGATTTATATTAGTTTAGGAATCAGTTTAAGAATGATAAAAATGAAATGTGTGTAAAAAAAAGTGATGAAAAAGTTACTTATATATATAAAACCTGACAAATATAAACAAGGTGTTGCCAAAGTGCCTCTTTCTTCTACAGTAATTTTCTTACATCTATTATAATTGGTTGTGACAAATCAACACTATACACCAACTGTTACAAATACTGAATAGGTTGTTGGAGACAAATTATTTTTGTTAGGAACCAAAGGACAATGTTAGCAAAACAACAATGAGGACTCCTCGTGTACCTTACAATTTGTTTTTAATATTTTAGTTAAACAAAAAATAAAATAAAAAATATTTAATTCAACTAGTGGTGCAAATTGATTCTGTTAAATGTTGACAGCAAGTTTTTCTAAAGCGAATTTAACGTCAAGTTAACACAATGTTTGATTGAAATAATAACAAAAGTTTAAATACTTATAAGTAAAAAATAAAAGGCAATTTTATGGTGTCTATTTACTAAAAGGTAAAAGTTTAGCATAGATTCTCTTTTCAATTATAAAATATATCCAAAATTCAAATAATTTGAGTGTGCTTGTGAGCAAAGAAATAAGCAATGGTTAAGCTCCAAATTAAAGTAGGTTAACACACAATTACCTTCCTAAAAATCTAGAAATAATGAAATAATATTGCAGATTAAAGCGAAGAAGTCAACGGTTTAACAGGGATGATTTTGAAGATGTGAACCATTGATAATGATCAATCAAAATGTACGACGTGGATATTTGTTGCATTTGAATGCTATGTGATGAATTGACAAAACATTACCTACAAATTTTGTTTTATGTATATATATTTTTTAAAATTGCACGCAAAAATAATTATATGCAATTTGGTTTTAGTATAATAGAATAAAAAATAAATAAATAATATCAATCTATAATATAATATTAATTTATGTATATATAGGTAAAATGGAAGTATTTTGAATAATTGTATACTATGTATATATGACTATATTTTAGATCTGTCATATTGGTGATCTGATCATATATAGATGAAAGTGACGATAAATAATACAAATTTTTTATAATTTTTATAATTTATTTCATATTCAAGTGATATAATAAAATTTTAGACTATAATCATTTCATTGAATATAAATAGAACACTACCACTTGTATTAAAGTAAAATGTTAGTTCAACTTAAATTTTAGAAACCACTTATATTGAATATTTGTTTATTAAATTGTTTATTCTTTCACATGATATAAAAATTAAGTTTAAATTTGACATTTTTAATTTAACAAAAAAATCATAATTTTATAAACAAAAGTATTAGAAAAACATACATATTATCTAAAATAGGGAATGCCAACATAATTTATTTTATTCTTAAAATTTGACTTCTTTATACACTTCGACTAAGGAGTTAAATCAATAATATTTTTTCTATTTAAATAAACAATTTTACTATTATAATTTATTCTAATTTACATTTCCTTTTAAATTCTGAACATTATATCTATAAAATAAGATGATGCATCATAAGTTAATTTTTCTTTTATAATGGTCTCAAAATTAAAAGCATTACCTTTGGAAAGAGAATATTCAACATTTAAGAGCACGAACTCAAATATCCAAATTCACCTTGCAAAATATTCTCTTATTAATAAGATCTCATTGCACATATCCGCTAAATTAATAAGAAAAGAATAAATTAGTCGTAATATTTTTTTTTTCACATAACTTTTTATTTCATATAACGGTTACCATTATTAACGCAAAAATTCATCATCATGCAAGCTAGCAATAACTTATAACTCCCCCACCCCCTTATTTTTTGGGATGAAAACACTGATAATTTCTGTAGCTTTTTTTACAATTAATTCCCATCCCATTACATTTCAAAAGTACCAAGACTTTATGATTACAACATTAAATCTGGAAAACAGCATCACACATTTTTTTATCTAATTTATTCTTATAATAAATTTTAAATAAAAACTGAAGAAAAAGGTAATAAATATTTTGTACAAAATAAAATATTATTCTTAAGAATGTCTCATCCCCAGCCCTCTCTTTTCCTGGGGTCAGTGTGTTCCCAATTAATAGGCATAGGTGAATTAATACATGCATGAAACATCAATCTCATCAAAAGAAGATCTAATTAAATTGAAGTGAGTGCCATTAAAAAAAGTCTTCCATAGAAGAGAAACATTGTTCTACTTCTTCAAGCTGTCGGTGCCAACCAAAATTCAAAATATACATATTCAATTCCCCCAACACAAAGAAAAAAAATAAGGAAAATAGTGGAACTTATTATAAAATGGGCAAATTAATGAATTTGAAAGTAATTAATCACGACCCAAAGAAGAAGGTATTATTACTTAATAATTTCAAAGTTTTCTGACCTGCATGATGAAATTAACATGCATAATGATCCAAACCACCAGACCCCACATGAGAAGACTCATCTTCATCATCGACACCAAAATCCGGTGGCACTTGGCCGGAATTCGCGGTTGGATTCATGTAGTTTCCTTCTCTTTCCGATTGTGCTGCCACAATTTTTCCCTGACCATACAAGCAACTCAGTTGATGGAAATAGGGACAGGTCCTAGAATTAAGGGACCTTTTCTTGTTAACATCCTTAGTTTTTCTGAAGTACTTGTTTATGTTCTCCCACTTCTCTTTGCATCTCTTTGCGCTTCTTTTGTATCCCAGCTCTGACATCCCTTGCGAGATTCTCTCCCACAGAGGACCCTTGTTTCCTTCTTTTTCTTCACTGTTGTTGTTGCTTACACTCGTGCATCTCAGGTTTATCAGTGCCAGCACTTCATCTCTCGGCCATCTTCTCCCAACATCATCCTTGGAGTTCTCAGTGCTGGCTTGTGGGGTTGTTGAGGTTGTTTTGTATGTGGAAACTGAGTTTGATTCTAATAACGGGATAATATTATTGTTATGGCTGTTGAGGGAAGAACTAGGGTTGTGGGGATTTGGAGAAGAATTGGAGGAAGAAGGAACTTGTAATAATAATGTCTCACTCGAATTAGGGTTTTCTGGTCTTAACTTAGTTTGATCATGGTTCAGAAGCGTTTCAGGAGAAGGTGGTGTTGGATCAAGATTGTTGTCTTCATTGGAAGGACTATTAGGGTTTAGTGAGTGCAATAGTGAACGATTTGGAAGACTGGAAGGAGATGGTGAAGTTGCTGATGTTGTTGCTGCTGTTTTTGCACATTTCTTTAAGAATTCGATTATAATGGCATGTCTGTCTCCGGCAATAGCTTGTTCCTGTGCCATGATGTCAAGCTCCTTGTTCATCCTCTCCATCTCTTGCTTCTTCCATGCTTCCTCTCTGGCTAACTTCTCTTGGTCCCTCTTCACCATGTCCTCGAGGAGCCTGTTGTGAATCTCTTCCTGTTGAGCCATCATCTTGTTCACCACACTCTCGCAAAAACCCTTGAACATTTCGAACCTGTCACGCCTCTTCCTCTTCCGCTCCTTTGACTTTTCAGCCACAACAACCTTGTCTTCTGTTCCATCACATTGTCCATGTCCATGGCCCATGTTGTCTCCTCCAAGGTGGAGGAGGGTCTTTTCACTCCTCACAGTTGCATCATCACCGTCACCACCACCCGAATCAGGGTTTTGACAAAGCTCCTCCAGCTCGCTAAGGAACCGGTAATTGCTCTTGCCGAAGTTGCTAATGTTGTCGAAATATCCACTCTCATCTTCGAACTTCTCCTTGCACTTCTCGGCACTCTTCTTAAACCCAAGCTCTGCCAGCTTCCTGCACACATCATAAACACAAAAAATCCAAAACCCACAACATAAGCATTTTCGTTATTTCACTTATCTGCTTGGTTTTCATTCGTCCATGGCTTATATATATCTTTCTCTCGGGCTCTGTGTCTTACCGTGCTGTGTCAGCGTGCGAGCCAAAGTACTATAGCTGGTCGCTGATTGGTGCACGTGTGCGTTAATTTGTGTACCACATGAGTGTAATTAACATGTGTGATGTAAACTCTGTCTAACTCATTAATTTCCCATTCCCCCAGATCATTAGTCTGAGTTTACTTGCTCGAGAAACAGTGAGTGAATTAAAAGATAACAGTGTGGTTTAATTGAAAGCATGTACTATAATGTTATGTAATGCAATGGAACATATAGGTACCTTGAGACATGGTCCCATGTGTGCTCCGGGAACCAATTCTCCATGGTAGATCTGATTCGGAAAAGTGCAAGCAGTTCATCGTTGGTCCAGGAATCGGTTAGGTCTGGTAATTGTGTTTGGTGGATTGAAGGAAGCTTGTGTTTGTGGGTGGGGGAAGAAGGAGGGTGCAATGAGGGGTGGAAGAGATTGGTTTGGAATTGAGATTGAGAAGGGTTATAGGGATCAAAGGGTAGAAAAGTAGTTGGGGAAGTTGAAGAGGCATGAAGAGGGAAAGACAAGTGAAGAGGAAGAGTGGTCCTTGGTGCTATGAATTGGTGGAACTGGTCTGATACTCCATCGAACATGTTGGTGTTTGTGTTGGAATGCGAAACGAAACCTTTACCTCTCTTCTCTTTCTTCCTTTCTTTCTCCTCCTCCACCTCGCTGTGAATCACCACCACAACAACATTGCTTGCTACAACACAAAACAAAACACTCTCTTTTCTCTCTTTCTCTTTCTCTTTCTCTTTCTCGCTCGCGTTTATCAAGGAGATTGTCCTTGCATGAAAAGGAAAAAGATGGCCCCGACACTCTTTTAGGAGAAAGTGAAGTCACCGGCCACCTTCAAAACCATAGTATTTTACGCAATTAAATAATGTGAGACCTTGGAGAAGTCAATCCAACCACGTTGCCATACAAGGTATATTCAAACTTTTGCAATATTTTGTGAGGCGGGGATGTAAGTAATGGGTTAATGCGAAGGATTGATGTGGACGCGCGGGGGAGTGAGAGTGGGAGTAGGTGAGGGTGTGTAATTAACGGCATAGGGATGGCAGGACACGTGAAAAGAAGCAGAGAGTGGGACCAATGATTTAAGGATGGGAATCTTGAGTTGGTACAAAGGAATACAGTGGCGTCGTACAGGAACAGCAGCCAGCACGTGCAAGCGCTTACTGTGGAGTGGACGCTTGCACACCCTCACTGAACACGCCCAAGAGCACATGGGATGGGAGAAAAGCTTATGCAACAAATTGTTTCTTTTGCATGCCATGCCATCTAATACTCCTCACCTTTTTCTTTTTAAGTACACAAATTAAAAAAAATATTATTACTAAATAAATTACAATGTTATTTTTATTTTTTAATTTTAAAATAATAAATTTACAAGTTTATATAATAAATTACATATATATTTCTTTTAATTTAATATTTTTTCATACAAATATTAGCAAATTTTATAATTCTTTAAGTTACGGTTAATTTGACATTAATTATTAAGAAATGGTGTTGAAATTTAATTAAAACCTACAAAATTGAGATTCACATCTATATATATATATATATATTACAAATTAGTCTTATCTATATTTAATATGAAACTTTCAATATATTTTTATCATGTCATTGATGTGTGTGTAAAACTATACATTAATAAATAGTCTGATAATATAAAAAATAATAAATCTAACAAATAATAAATTTTGATATAATAAAATTTAATTCATAATTCGTTTTATCTATACTTGATGTGTAAAACTTTTAATACACTCTTTCATATTATTTAGGCATATAAAAATTATGTGTGTAGAACGATATATTAATCAATGATATCATAGTAACAATAACATTAAACCTAACAAACAACAAATTTTATTATGATAAACTGTAATTCGACATTCTAATATTATTTTAAGAAGTATACTTTAAACTTAATTCAATCTTCCAATATCAATTTTGTCCGATAAAATTTTCATTAACTTCAACATTACAAATTGACTCAAATATAAAATTATTGATAAATTATTTATATATATATATATATATATATATATATATATATATATATATATATATATATATATATTACTTGCATACACCCGATATAAATATTTAAACCTACCTTAAATTCTAATGAAAGGATTTGTTTTGGTTGAGTTAAAGAAAAGGAAAATGGTGGTAAATTGATAGTGTGGGGGAAAATCGATGCAGACATGACATTATTGTAAGAGTTAAACAAATAAAAAATGATGTAAAAATGAAACATAACAGATGTCTGGTTGAGTCAGTGTCTGGCCCCGGAAGAGGGGGGCCCCCAAAGGAGCCTGATATACAAAAAGACAAGGTGGGACCCTCTCTCCTTACATAAACATTGCACCATATGCATCTCCTGTGTTGTCACTATATATTCAACACTTGTGTTGTGAATCACCACCACCTCGCAATTACTCTTACACAATCCACATTTAAGTTCCAAAAGAAAAAATATTACCCTTTTCATCAACCTGCTTTCAATGCTGTTATCACCATTTTTCTTGTTTCGTGAAAAACCTTTTCATCATTTTTTAATTGCAGTTTCGATCTGTCCAATAATGTTGGAGAGTCTCCTCTTGTGTTTTTTCTTTTTTTTTTCTTTTTCTCTTTTTAGGTTAATTGTGGTTAATTAAGAGTTAAATTGGAGGAGTTAGTTGAGGTAACCTTCCAAATTTGGTAAAATGAGTTTGATTTTGTAACCTGGGAGAATGCTTAAGTTGGTCCACTCAACCCAACAAAATCCAAAGTAGGATCAGAATAGGATGGGTTCAACCTGACACATTTTTTTGATAAAGGTACGTAGCTTTAATTACTCTTTTACAATTTTTATTTAGGTTTCTGCCAGTTATAATTTCTATTAAATGAAAAATATAATTGATATATATATACACCTCTTATTTTATCTTTTACTAATATTTTTCCTTCTTTTTCGCTCCCTTTTTAAATTATTAGACTCGTTAATTTTGAAGTTGATTTTCTCTCAACTGTACTCCAATTCAATAGAGAGTAAATTTGGGGATGTGGTCGGAAATACTTTAAGAAAATCGATTATATTTAATGTGAAAAAAATAATTTTGGTTGATGAAAAAAAGTAGAAAGAGTTAACTTTTAAAATGTGAATTTTTCATCTATAATTGATTTTAGAAATTGGTTTTGGATGTTTCCTAACCATTTATTAGTATGAATTGATTTTGGATGTTTTCCAAATAAAATTAAACATGCAATTGATAGTTTCAGATTTTCCAACATAATTTTTATTACTAATGATATTAAATAAGTTTATTTTTTCATAATTAGTATAATTAATGTTGATATTCGGTAAGATCAACCTATAAGATATGTACATATTTACCTATATGTACAATTTTACACATATATAAGATAATATATATTAGTTTCTATTATTTTTTTCTTTTTGATTTTAATTGAGTGTCGATGGTGAAAAAAAATGTGCAATTGTTTGTTGATAATCAATGAACAATTGAACTAACTAGTAATGAATTTGGATTCTCTACTAAATTTTACTGTGTTATTTTTTTATTATGTCTTCATAATATATTTATTACCACTAATTTTAACGTTTTAAAATATATTAAAAAAATATTTAAAATATTAACACAATATTTTTTAATTCTCGGCAAAAGATAACACAACAAAACCAGTAAAAAATCTGAACTCACTAAGAATTCAATAAATTTATAGAAATAATAAATATGAATTAAAAGAATGTGTTAGAATTAGTATAATTTATTCAAATACTTTCTAAAATCGTCTTGTATGAAACATTTACATCATTTTCTCTTATTTCTTCTTCTCTTCTCTCCCATTACTGTCTGAATCCTTAACACTTTTTTAGTATATTTATAGGTCCTAATATCAATTAATAATGCTAACATTAACATATACTCCTCTTAATTCATTATATAAGAAAAAAAGTATGTATTTGATGAATTCAAATATAATTGAACTTTAATTTTCTTAAACTCGATTAATGTCATTATTTCAAAAGTATTTTTATCTTTAAAATCTAAATACCCTCTTAACAAGTAGAATATAGGTTTTTGAGACTGTAAATTCTTCAGAAAAATTGTGTAAAGATGTTTTTCCATTAGAGGGTCTAAAAGACATTTAACACTTCAATTGATGCATTAAACACTCCCAAAGCTTGATAATTTAAAAATGATGCAAAGAGAAATATGCAATTAGCTTCAAAAATAATAAAAAATCATTGATCTTTCCATTTTAAAGGAAATTAGTTTAATAATAAATATTTCGTGTAACAATTTTATATGTGGCACATTATTCAATTTAGTATGCCAAGTGATATTCTTTAGTGTTATTTATTATTTGTTTAAAATATATCTATATTATAACTTCATGTATTTTATCTGTCTTTTCGTGTCAACTTTCTCGACTTTCTTTACCGTCGATTTTAACATTTAAAAGATTTATGTTCAATTTTTCATATTTTAATAAACATCAATCAAAATAATGTTTATTGAATTAATATATATAATTTGTCAAGAATTTTTAATGTAATTATGCACATGAAAAAATGTCGTTCAATGAATAATATTTAATTAAAATTTGAAAATTTATATTATATCAATAAAAGCAAAGTATTAAGAGCATACTTAATAAGAGATTCTTAGGAATTGTTTTCAGTTCATAAAAAAAAAATCAACTGGATAAATTATCTAACACCTAAAATTGTTTAAATAGTGCCTAGTACTTCTAATCAATTTAACCTTTGGTATAAAATTATTATTTATCTCTTGAAATACGCCATTCAGGTTTAAGTATAACTCAGGTTTTGTTATCAGAAGTATAACCCAGGTTTAAGGTATACGTCATTCAGGCTCATAACAAGCTTTTGTCGGAAAATAAATCGGCAAATGCAAGCAACTCTTTGAAGCAGATACGGTTAAAGCAAGAGGATGGAGTTGAGAGGCATCGGGAAAGTCAACAGTCCCAGAG
>Ga0209589_1011244_pt1 | contig 12690 bp, 11 predicted proteins | sample CowpeawhiteBW_FD_187525 | JGI IMG/M metagenome (GOLD analysis project Ga0209589, IMG submission 187525) | Root nodule microbial communities of legume samples collected from California USA - Cow pea white BW (SPAdes) (version 2) | ecosystem: Host-associated > Plants > Roots > Nodule | place: USA...
AGAGTCACCACTTTCTAGAGATTTCCTCTCTCTACCTCTAGCCACCTTCCTTAGGCTAGCATAGATTAGGAAATCCTATCACCTCTTTCACCTTCCATTGCTTGCAAGTGCCTTCCAACTTGCCTCTATTCCTTCATCCATTTTCGCTGCACATGGAGCTCTTCATGCACCTTTGGAGCTCCACCACCTGTGGGATATTGCTGGGGATGATTTTTCAATGGATGATAATGGAATTCTTGATATTACTAGCCTATCTCTCGATGAACCAGAATTAGAAGTTGTATTTTTTTGATGAAGATTAACATATATAAGACTCAAACATTATGATATTTTAAATGTTTTTTTTATTATGAAATATAATTATTAGATTTTAATATGTATATTGTCGTGTCCATGTCGTATACTTTTTCAATTTTGCTGGTATCTCTGTATCCATGTCGTGTCCATATCCGTGTCCGTGTCGTATCCGTATCTGTATCCGTACAGTCCCGCTCATCACACTACATTTGGTGAGAGGGGTATTGTAGAAACCCTAACAACTCTTAACATTGCCAGCGTCTTCCTCCTCCATTCCACCAGATCCTTCAAAATATCCTTATCACTCTGCCTTGTTCTTCCTCGACCTCGGAGCGCCTTCATCCTGGCCATCCTCGTCGTCAACCTTATAATTTCTTACATTCTCAATGCCCTCAGCCTCAAGCATGCCGCCTTCTTTGCTATGTGGTTCTTTGTCATCTTCGCCCGCCTAACATTCTTCCTCTCTGTCTCATCCTCACTCCTCGTTACCTTCAACTCCTTGTGTGGTTTTCCAACTAGGTTGACGAAACTTTACTACAATCTGGAGCCCCATGTTCCACAGTTTCGAACAAAACTTTGACAAAGGCTAAGCGTTCTCAGAGGGAACTTCCCCTGCCAACGTCAAGGGGAAAAAACAGGGGAACGTTCCTTTGTCTGCAGGCCTATGCAAACATCTACGAAAGGGTTGTTCGCCATGGCGTTGGAGTCTTCGAAATGACATGATGATTTCTTGTTACAATAATATGATTGGATTCAGAAGGCTATTTTGCACTGTAAAAGGCCCTTTAATGCTGCATCTACCGGTAAATTACCCTTTTGTTTTCTTTTCCCTTTGGTGAGACCATTTTTATTATAAATGAAAATTGTTAAAAATACATTTTAGTTCTTTTCAGTATAAGAGTACACACTTTTGAGTTAAGAAGGTCGAGAATTGGCACCTAAGTGACGCAATGAGGTGTCTTATATTGGTTTATGGAGGTACCTTGGTCAAGAGCAAAGTCCATGAGTTTATCAAACGTGCCACTCTGCACATAATTAAATTCTATTGTTTGTTTGGATTTGTTGTTAGCATGACTCTAGTAAAACTACATTGCATCTAATCGTATATGTACATTGCAGGTTTAGGGAAGAAAATGTACCTATGATAGTAGAAAGAAATTTCTTAACCTCTTGTGCACATCAAAGTCCATTTTTATTTTCAGAGCTACAATTATTATTTGTTTCTTCTGATTCTCGGTGCTACTGATTAAAGTGCCTTGTACTCCCATCTTATGTTTATCCTTGAGTAAGCTCAAGTTGATTTATACTTGTTAATTATTGAAACTTTAGGATCGATATACAGTGATAATTAAGGTACTAAATCATAATGCAACCTTTGTAAGTGTGTACGTGTATATATAATCAATAATCATCAAACTTTTCATAGATCATTATCATTGATTGGAGTAAGTCTGAACTTTTCTTTTTGAACTTCATAAACTCAAGTCTACACTTTTGGAATAAGGTTTTATAGTCTGCACAAGTATAATTAGGAAAATCCATATACTAGGAAGAAGTACTTTCATTTTATTTAAAACATGGTTCCTATAACATAAGATTAGCTTTTGAAACGGATTACTTTATTAGCTAATTTTTCGAAACTAAGAACCTAAAATGATTGATTTATGAGCAAGGATAATATTAATAATTGCTTAAAAGTAAAAACAAAAGTCACATGCAAGACCTTTCCTGTTATGGATCCTAGAGCAAAATATTAGATTGAGTGAAATAATAATGGCAATTTGAAATGGGTCACTTCATTTTCAATTTTTAAAGTTTACACTTTTTTTCAAAATTTAATTATTTTATTGAGATTTGAGTCACCCAAGAAACTCATTAGGTTAGAATTGCCTACCGAAAAACTACAGAATCCATTATACTTTAATCGAGTCACCCAACACAAACCCATCATATTTAGACAACCATACAAGAGTGTTAATTCTTCGAAGGAGAATACTTCTACAAATAAAATTGTTTCTTAGTTTAGATATATCTTTGGGTGTTTCAGATTGTGTAACTCATGCTTACAATTGGTTTAGCACATTTAACTTTAGCACATTGGGTTCTCTTTTATGAATAAAAAATGGCTACATAAATCTATAGTTTTTGGTATAATAATTTAATATCTAAAAATTAAATATGAGCATGCTACTTGAATTGTGAATCGTATCGTGTATTAAAGAGCTTAAACTTTGAATCGTGAATCGTATCGTAAACCGTACGATTCATAAACATTTTTAAAATGTAACATATATAAGATATATAATTATGCAAAGAGACAATTCAGATCAAAATAACCTCACAGTGAAATAGAGTGATTGTATACATGTGTATACCACATAGTTTCACAATTTCAACAACACAACCTTCAAAAAAAATGTGGTTGCTGCATAAGTTTCCTTAAACTATGGCTATATGCTTCTAAAAATACTACATTATAGCCATCCAAAAAATAAGCTACTTCTATTTGCATATATATAGCCATGCAAAATATTTACGGTTATTGCTTGTATGTATCCTAAACAACCTCAAAAAAACATTCAATTCTAATCATTCACATTTCATCGTCATCATCTCCAAGATCTACATCACTCAAGTCATCTTCATCTTCCATTGAAAGTTCTTCCCCTTCATTAATATCTTCAATTTCTTCCTCATCTCCTACTATGGATTTTCCTTTTGTATTGGTCTTGGCATTTAAGTTTCTAGGACCTATATTACCAAAACAAAAACAAATATAGTTTAGTTGTAGTTTGTTGAACATTAAGTTTTAACTCTACAAATTGTGAATAGAAATAATTATATCTCTTCCTTTTTTTGCTTAGAGCTCCCTCTTCAAACTGAAAACATTCAAGTACATCCATCCATGAGGAATCAATAGGCAAACAAGGATTTTTTTTTTCTGTGATTCATTCATCATCTGATTCTATATTTGACAAAATTATAGGATCATAAGTTTCCCCCTTGTCTTCTTTACTCTTTTGTCTTAACTCAAGTTGGAGATTGTATTTTACATAGATAAAAAACATTTAATCTTTGTTGTTCCAATCTATTTCTTCTTTTAGTAGAGACTTAGTCAAATGTACTCCAATTCCTTTTACACCTTGTTGCACTACATGTAAGACTCAAAATTTTCATGGCTATCTTTTGCAACTCTTTACCTTCTTCTCCTCCATAACTCTCCCACCAAAGAGTTGTCAAAACTAAGAAGTATTGAATCATAATGTAATGTAATTAAACCTTATAAATCATATAAAAATGGTAATGAGAGTAATTTCATTACTGGGTTGCTTCTTGTTTCTAGTAGCTATTGCCATGTCCATTCCAAAAAGTCCTTTAGCTCTCTTGAACTTTTCAATTTGTTGATTAATTATAACTCTTGTACTTATATCCAAAACCATTTTTCAAATGTTTCATATAAACCAATAAACACCTCCCTATCCAGATTGAAATTTTTGTCATAGTGATATCTAAGACAATAAAAAATAATTTGATGAGAACAAGGAATACAATGCTACTTGATAGGACAAGTTTGAGTGTGATTAGCTTACCTAGGATTGAGATAATGGGCTACTGCATGGAGAGGCCTATGTAGTTGAAGATTCCACCTAGTGTCAATAATTTTCAATACTTTTTTATACCTTGTCTCTAACCCTTGGAAATTTTCAACAATTTGCTCCTTGGCTCTATCCATTGCTTCATGGTTTTGCATCACCATCTACCAGCCTCAACACTTTCACAAATGGAATCACACATTTTAAACAATAGGTGATTGACCTCCAAAATCTATCATCACTCAACACTAGATTCATCACTTACTTACCCTCAATTTTAGTAGCATGTAGACTAGTAGCCCATTCCACTAAAGCAAATAATGATCTAATTGCATTCTTTTGTTGCTTAATATAATTTAATGTAAGATAAGAAGTAGCAAAATGGGTGACAACTGGCCTTGCTAATTCCCTTCCATTAGAGAAATGTCTATACAAATTAAGAACCCATGTGTGCCTATAAATGTAAGTTGTTATTTTCTTTGCTTGGCTAATGGTATTGTAAAATACTGGAAGCTTTCCAATATCCTCAAGCACTAGATCAAGACAATGTGCTACATATGGTGACCAAAATAATTTGGTTCTCTTTTCCATTAACATTCTCCCAGTTGCCACAAGGTTAGAAGCTCCATTTGTAACTACTTGGACAACATGCTCATCTCCAATTTCATCTACCATATTGTCAAACAACTTAAACATTCTTTTCCATCTTTAATAACATCACTAGTATCAATATACTTCAAAAAAATAGTCCCACTTGGGCTATTCACAAGAAAATTTGTGAGTGATCTTCCTTTCCCATTCGTCCAACTGTCACAAATCAACGTGCATCCCCATTTTTCCCAACCAACCTTATACTTTTGTAGACTTTGTTGAACATTATCCACAACTTTTTTCAAATAGGAAACCCTCACCTCATAATAAGAATTTGGCTTCAAACCTTTGCCATACTCTCTAACTGCCTTTAACATTTAGATGAAAAGAGGGCTCATTACAAGATTAAATGGCAATACGTTACAAAAAATGTAGTTGTAGAATTATCTAATTACATCTTCTCTATTCTTATAAGAAGTATTGATAGTCATTTGCTGAAGATCACTTTTTCCTTTTGTCACTTTTCCTCATTCGTCTCCTAAATCAAACATCTCATTCTTTGTTTCTTTTTTTCTTTACCTTTCAGCATCTTTATAAAGATTTCCTTCACCTCATCTGGAACACTACAACAAGGAATGACATCTTTCTTTGTCCTAGCAAGATGTTGTTTCATCTTTGCTAAGCCACCCCAACAAGTATGAGAAAAAAACTTACACTTCACTTGTAATCTGTTTGGTGGAACAATATCATAGTAATTCCATGTAATATCAACTTCTCGTTTTGTGTTTGATTTGCTCATGTCTGAAGCACAAAAATAAAACCCGAAACCTGCAAAAATCCCTGCACAAAATAGACACAGAATAGAGGAAACTGTGCCCCCACATAACCATCATCGCAGCACCATGCGACCACCACGTAGCACCGTGCGACCACCATTGTAGCATCGTGCCACCACCACCGCAACATCGCATGACCACCACAGAGAACCGCATGACCGTTGTGCAAGCACTGCGCGACCTTTGCTCGTGAACTCTAGAAGCACGAACATGGACCTAACATTATGTGAATACCACTAGAACACTGTGCAATCACTGCACAACCACCGTGTAACCATCGCGCGACCACCAGACGTCCACGACGCGACCACCACTGCTCACTTCTCGCTTAAACGCGTCTCGCTCAGACGAAGATAAAAACGAGAGAAGAAATGAGAAAGGAAAGAACAAAAGAGAATCGAGGGGGAGTAGTCACTATGAAGGAAATGACATTGGAAGAAAAGAATAATGTTAGAAGAAGAGATTAACGTTAATCAGCGTGCAAAAATACAAAAGGGGAAAAAAGTTAGGGTTTGAAACAGGTGGGTCGACCCAACCCATATCAAAAACCAATTTGAACATGTATCGCGTTTGAAATCGTGATTCGTACGATTCAGATATGTATCATATCGTATCGAACACAATTCATGAATATAAACGATACAACATGTGATTCGTATAGCCAAGCACCTGTATCGTATCATATCGTACGATTCGAATAGTGAATCGTATGATACTTACAAAACTGAATGTGAGGAATGAATACAAGGTTATAATTATTTTTTGTTAGTTGTAATTATATAATTTTCTTCTTCATATTTTATTGTGTTTGAATACATATATAAAATTTTGTTCTTCATATTTATTGTGTTTTCTAATGTTTTTGTATGATGTCCACTAGCTTGTGATTCATGATTATCTTGCCAGCAAGACAATAAGTCAAGTAACTTGGTGGTTTATTGGTGGTGTTGCAAGAAAACGTGCTTTTGCAAAAAAGTTATTTGATGTCCCTCTAGTTATTGTAGATATAAAAGGCGTTGTAGGCTCATTGATGCCAGGTAATTATTATGAAAAATATGTGCATTATCCTTGACGTTTTGGATTTTTTTAATACCTTTGCATTGAGTTTCTTTATTGTGGTTGGGTTCATTATTGAGATTTTGATTGTTGTTGTGTGTTATTATTTATTGCTTCATAACATCTGGATCAGATGTACCTAAGCCAAAAAATTTTCAAATCTTTTAGAGAGTATTTACAACAATGGTGAAGATATGGGGCAAAATCTGCATTTCACTTGATCCATGGTGAAACAAAACGTGAATGGTTGTTTTGGGAAGTTACAGAGGTAATTTTGTTGTTTCCGAAGTCCCCTAGATTCCATGAAAAATATATGTTTCTTCCAACTTCCTACCCTAATATTTGAAAAAAGTCACATTTTGCCTTATCTTCATGTAGTAGTTTTAGTGTATTCCCCCTTGAACATTTCATGTTTTTGACATGATTGGTAAAAGGCTCAACATATGGCTAGTTGGTGCTAAGTAGAATGAATACCATAAACTTGATCAAATGAATACTTTGCATCTAGCTTACAAATTATAATTTTGATGACTTTGGTGTCATTGAGTTTGCTAGATGGATTGAATAACATCTTGTATAAAATTTTTGTAGACATAGAGGGATGAGCTATATCCAATAGAGTAGTGCTACATTTCAAGTTTTTTGCTATTTTCTTTTGTAAGATATGATTCAAAATAATGTTTAGTAGTTGTTTTGTTAGTTCAGTTTTAAAATTGAAATGATTACTAAAATATGATTTCCATAATGATAAGAGTAATTCTTCTGTTTCTAATTGAAATATTGTTTAATGGTTATATAAATATGTAATGCATTTGTTATATGGTTTAATAATGGTTTTAGATAGTGTAATAGTATAATGGTTTCTAATTTGATGTTTATAGGTAGATTTACTTGTTCATGGGAAGAAGTATATTCGTTAACTATTTTTACCTTTGAAAAGTCACAACTTTGGTGCAAAGCTGCTGGAATTAACAAGACAAGATGTATGAGCTTGAATCTAAGTCAACTCCAACAATTCGAAGACAATCTTCCGCCTTGAACGTGAATTGAAATTTTATTTCCTTAATTATATTTCATCTTGTTACTATTGTATTGTTTGTATTAAATCTTGTTATACTTTTATGATTGTATTATTTTGAAAAATATTTATGAAAAATTATTATTATAATGAAATTGTGCAACATATCATGTTCCATATATATAAATATATATATATATATATATATATATATATATAAATATATATATATATATATATATATATATATATATATATATATATATATATATATATATATATATATATATATATATATATATATATATATGTGTGTGTGATTTATTACATTTATCTTTTATGTAGTTTAAATTATTTAAAAAAATAAAAATTTGTAAAAAGAAATGAAAGCATTAGTGATTGATTTAGTAACTTAATTAAGATTTTAAAATCGATCATAAATTCGATCACTGATTTCAGTCACAGATTCGATTATTGATTTCAATCATAGATTTGGTCACTGATTTCAGTCACAGATTCGGTCACTGATTTTAGTCACTGATTCTGTCACTGATTTTAGTCACAGATTCGATCACAAATTTCAGTTACTAATTCAGTCATAGATTTCGGTTACTAATTTAGTCATTGATTTCAGTCACTGATTTAGTCACAATGAATTAGTGACGAAGGAAATAATGACTAATTTTTTTAGTCATTAAATTAGTTACTATTTTCATCAGTGATCGATTTTAGTCATTTAGTGACCAAAATTTTGGTAATATCACATATCACATCAGGCTAAGAATATACTCAAGCATGATAATCACAATCACACTATAGTTTTCCCATCACGTGTTCTCTACCACAAGACCTAGTTCACTAGACCTAGATAGTGCGAGTCACCTTCCCTCGCGGCATGGACTTGTCTCCCCTACTCCTCAAGGACTTACGAGTAACAACTTTATTGAATCTCACACCGAGCACTATACTCATCAATGAGACAGAACTTAGGGCAAAACATTTTGCGCCTCCCTACTGCCTCGCGTAAATGAGAGAGTACAACACTCAAACTCGTCCTCTTCCACTGTCTCACATAAGCGAAGAAAATCTCTTTCCACTGCCTTGCATAAGCGGAAAAGTCATCTTTAAACACTAGGCACGACGAAAAACTTCACGTTAACATACCCCCGCTAACCCACATAACCATCATGTGCACTTGAATCATGATTAGATGAATGCAATGGGACACGCGGTGCCAACCTTGTATCATGAGAACAAGCAATTCAAACATAATGACTTCACATAAAATGAGGGAACCCAAAGCGTCAACTACCTAAACTACCCATGCACTAGAAACTACTCTATCCCATTCTTTGCAGCAATATAACGTTCCAATATTTTTCCTCCCTCGGCTTCGCATGAGAATGTTTATAGTGGTATAAGTCTTCCTGCACTCACTATTCTACACAGCTCTGTGTAACATCCTAGGCGGATATTACTAATTTAATAAAATAAATAATTACACTTCAATTCAAACGATGCTATTTTTCTTCAAAATGCGGGAAAATTTAAAACATTAAATGTGCCAAAATAGTCAATACCGCACGATTAAATTATTACAAGTCCAAAGTTCATATAGAGTTATTACTAATTCCAAAATTCAATACCACTCATAGAAAATTACGAAATACTGAAATCAATCATTAAAATCATCCCCATAGCTAGCCCTCACTCTAGCTTTATGTGTCAACATCATCACCTGCAACAACATCTACTCTCGGGTGACAAGCCACACGATCATCGCCAAACACAAAAGAAAGGATGAGCTCAATGAAATTAACATGCATGAAAATGTCATATCATAAACTCTCACCCAAAGCATTTTAACTTGGCCCAATACCCCCTCTGAGGATCTTTCTCCTCAAGCATTAGGAATCATGGCCCCTACCATGTCCATCCAGCTTCTATACAATTTGACCATGACCTTAAGGTATCACATGTTGGCACGAACCTAATGTTCGTGGTCCAACTCTTCGAACTTGTCGCTCGTAGTTCAACATGCATGGAAATATCATGTTACGAACCTATCACTCATAACAATCAAGTAGAGCTAACTAATATGAGTCTCCCACCCATATTCTCACACAAGATTCCCAACATCACGAACCTCCCACCTGTGATCACCACGTGTTCACAATCCATTATGAACCATTGATCGTAAAATGATTCTAACTTGTCTTATACCCAACGCCATCACCATAAGTCATGTAAAACACTCAAAATAATCAAATTGGACTTGGAGCGTCGCTTGGCGCTATGTAAATGTCGCCAAGTGAAAATACGATGCAGATTGCCTGTCAGAACCCTCTAAGTCGCTAGGCGCCAACTCACTGGATTTGGTCCAAACCCAAAATTTCATGCAACCACTTGGCGGGTCATCCTGTTTCGCCAAGCACCAGCTCCCTGGAATTGTCGCCGCCTGACGGTACACACACACTACCTGGCATTGTGTTCTCCCAAAGCCTCCCTACACCCATTATCGCCTAGTGGCTTACCCCGTACTGCCAGACACCACAACAATAACGTCAATGCTACTAGTGTTTGGCACTCTGGAATAGGTTCTAATGAACCTACTCACCCCACACACAATTCATAACACCAAAAACGTGTTTATACATTTACCAAGACTCAACACGCATTCCATAAGTCATATGAATCAAGCATATAAATTTTTACAAAAGGATTCATATATTTATACCATGCTGATACTTGGTTTAATAAGAGCCATTGATGTTATAAAGTAACTCAAAATTAGAACCCAACATGCAACCAACTCATGAACTTTATAAAATAACCCAAACAGTATTTGTAACATTCCTTGAATTCCATCTCGCATACCAACCCAATTTTAACCTTGTCACATAGCCTTCAATTCATACATGTGAATCCCACATTAACAATCTGTTCATTTTACAATAATTCGCCATGCCCTAAAACAAGATGGCCTTTGATCGATACCCAACATACAACCATTGCAACACATAAAAAGAAACCTAAGTGCTATTGCACACTGGTCGTCGTCGTGTCATGCCTATCTGCCGCCAAATGGTGCATCAGAGTTTTGGGAAAATCCCAAAATTTTCTCTCTGCAATAAACCCCCAAATCCACAATGACTCGACCCAAGCATCCAGTTGCTTGAAATAGTCATTCAATCACAATCATATAGCACGTGACATTGCATTTCCCTTTCATTCCATACACAAATATTAACCTTTGAGTTCATGCACCCATCAATTTCTCAAAATAACATCAAATAGAGTATTTTCAACATTTATAACATTACATGTCCCACAAAATTATACAATTTCAAAGAAAGCCCCCTAAAAGTGCCACAAAACATCCACTCAACGCATAACAATGTACCACTATGCTCGTGTCACTTGGTGGATCATCACTACCACTAGGCGGTTCAAAGAAAAACCCAAAAAATGGGTTGCACAGGTATGTGTCGCTTGGTGGGCCTTCATTGTCGCTAGACTTTTTCTGGGTTGAAACCCAAAAATACAAAACTCCGAAAAAAAATCAAAAAGAAAAGGCATGCATGCATCCATACATCATACCATTACACAATTGAAATTTAAAACATGGATTCTAACTCTCCTAACATGAAAATCCTGCTCCAATTCCACTCCTAATGCTCCTCTTTGCCAAAAATTGATCCCCCTTTGGTCCTTGCCACTTAGCACTCCTTTTGGTCTTCTAATTCTCTCTTGGTTCAGCCCTCTCATAGTTCTACTTGTTGATTATATGAAAGGTTCCTATTTCTCTCACTAAACTTACTCTTCCTCTCACTCTTTAGTCTTTTAAGTATTTTAATTTTATTTAATAAAATTAAAACGAAAATGAAAATAACATGCCATCTATAGGCATTAATCTAGTGGTTTCAACTTATCAAAGTCCATAATTACCACCAAGCCTATGTAGAACCAAGAAGACATCACATGTTTCATGACATTTAATGCACACATATAATTATAACACCATGCCATGTGTTCATATATGCACAAAAAACAAATTAAATAATTAAATATCACACCTATGGCATAAACAAGACTTAAACCTAAGTCCTCTCAACACCACTCAACATGCTTAACCACTTGAGCTACCATTGCTCCCCATCGTAGCTTTATGCATTAGTTAACTTAGAGATCCTTTTACTCGCATTTATATTAAATAAGTATTTATTTAATTTTCCCGAATTTTACACTGCAAATAAAATATATGTATGGCTGAAAAAAACAAAATGCATGATTTTCCTAGCAAGACTAAATAAGTTTCACACACTATGCTAAAAAGACCATTGACTAAAAGTCTATGACCCCACTAACAAGACCACTGATGGCCCTCTCCTAAATACCCTACTAAGACGTTAAATGCTAACAAAAACGAAAAGGGAGGTATTGCACCTAACCTCCTTTAACATGAGTTATCCTATCACAGAAACCCATGTTTTAACACCTTCAATTTAAAATTCTACTAGCTAACCTATGGCTGCACCACGCCTCTCATTTGGACTAAATTCCTCACTACCTTTTTGTAGCATTTCCTCCAAGCACCCTCATTTTACCTAGTGTAACATTGAACCCAAGACTACCCACCACTCCTCCAATCCAACTGTAACATTTAGTAACTCCCTTTAGGCCCACCACCGAAAATTAAGGTTGAATGGGTTTGCTATCACTAAAACCCTTTGTGTTCAAACCAAACTCGTTACCCAAAGGCAAATTAATTAGAGTGGCTACACCTAAAACCTATGAAGGAAAACATTGACTACACTTGCACTACAACCGAACGAATGACCAAACTGCATGCAGATGTGACACCCAAACCAGAATATAAAGTTAGCCGAAACAAGGAAAGACTGCACCCACAAACCACTCTACCACTACATGGTATATGACAAGGAAATCAAAAACACGTTCGACATATGTTGCCAACACTGTAAGACCTAGGAAAAATAATTATATTTTTTTAAGGTGATAATTGGACGTGAGGGGAATATTTAAATTAAAAAAATAAATAATCTTATAGAGGTGAAGAGTAGCACAATTGGTTTGTTGTCATGAGATGGTGGTCAATGGTTCAATTCCTAGTGTGTGCATTTAAAGCAATTTTTATTTAACATTTTGTTTTATAATTGTTTGGAAGTGCTTGTGTGTAACGTCCCATTTAATTAATAAACGTAATTAAGAGAAACGCCACACATAAATTGTACAACAGCACAATCTTGGGGTCCTTAACCAACCCCCCCCCCCCCCC
>Ga0209589_1011246_pt1 | contig 12688 bp, 15 predicted proteins | sample CowpeawhiteBW_FD_187525 | JGI IMG/M metagenome (GOLD analysis project Ga0209589, IMG submission 187525) | Root nodule microbial communities of legume samples collected from California USA - Cow pea white BW (SPAdes) (version 2) | ecosystem: Host-associated > Plants > Roots > Nodule | place: USA...
ATTATTACTGTTTTTATTAATATATTAATATTATTAGTAAAATTATGAGTATTATTATATCATTAATAATATTAATATATAATATATTAGTTTTATTATGATATTGTTATTACGTGTTTTTAGTGATTATTGTTAAAATTATTTGTAAAATTTATTATTGTTATTATTATTAACTTTATTAATATCATTAGTAGTTATAAAATTATTATTATTAGTAGTAAAATTTAATCTTATTATTATTAAATTTATTAATATCATTAGTAGTTGTAAATTTATATTAGGGTTAAATATGTTTTTGTTCTCTTAACTTTCAGTAAATTTTGAAATTAGTCCATTTCAAAATTTTAGACCAATTTAGTTCTTCATATTTCGAAATACGTGGATTTATTCATTTTTGTAACACCCCATTTAAATAATATCCTTAATTTAAATGAAATGCTATACAGATAGAGTAGAAGAAAAAAATCCGGGAGTTTAACCACTACTCCTTACAATATCCAAAAAAAAAAAACTAGAAAAAATCAAGGCACATCACGATACCAGATACAAAGTATAATATAAGAACTTGACAGTAGTTATTAAAGTACTAAAAGACAAAATAGTACATGGGTCATAGCCCTATGAAAAAGCCCAAGACAGTATAATCCAGCCCAGATGGGCTACGCAGCGGAACCATCACATCCGTGTTAACCCCGGGTGTTCCTCGCATCTGCTCACATCAATAAATTGATAATCATCGCAAAAGGAGAAGAACCACACACAAGCAATCAAACAAGCAAAATGGTAAGTTAGAGTATAAAACAGTTTATCATACAGTTACATGTTATTTCAAATTCCAATCAGTATATCTCATCCAAATATGTTATGACCTTTCAAACAATACACTAAGACTCAAACTCAACTCATCCGAATGCATATAATTTAGTCGGATTCAGCGGATGCTTGCACTTGTGGTGGATTTCTCTGCTCACCCCCGAGCTAAGTGTTACAATGTTGCAATGTCTCAACCCCCACACACAAGGTTAGCCCTTGATGAATTTCAGGCCTTTTGCTACTCTCACCACAAGAGTCAGTCCGCTCTATGTGAGACTAACTGACTTCTTAGAGCGTCAGGATGCAACCTTACCTTGAATCTTTACTAAATTATATAGATGGGGCACCACCATGAACTCCCACTAACTGGGGTCATGGAATTACATCCCGACCACTAGAGCACCACCATGAGGTCTCACCTAAAGACTCATGGAATTACATCCTGACAACATACCAATCATATTCAAACAATCATGTAATATTTATCATGCTTATAAATCTCATGCCAACCTTTATAATCTATCCTCATACATGTTCCATGTTGAATCCATTCCAAATCATCCTTCCCAATCCATAAATATAGAAGTGTAATTCATACCGACACCATGCCACTTTGATTACCAATCATCTCATACAAGTCACATGCCAAGGTCATGTTAAACTTATCAATCACAGACCATAAACCATTCTACTCATACCCATTCGCCCAATTCATGCTTTTAAAAGTAATTGAATCAATCCACAAGTTCAAGTTAAAGTAAGGAATTAAAATTCTGCAGCAATTCTCGCTTAAGTTAGACTGATCTCGCTTAAGTTAGACTGGTCTCGCTTAAGCTAGAAATTCTCGCTTAAGCTAGACTAATCTCGCTTAAGCTAGACTGATCTCGCTTAAGCTAAAATCTCTCGCTTAAGCTAAACTGACAGATTTTCACTAGTTTCAACATGTAAAAGCACAAAATTCCAAACAACAAAAATTTAAGAAAACACAAGCACGTTGTATAAAACGTTGCCATCATATTTCATGCTTTAAAAGGGTGAACAAATCAATCATGGGAGCATACAAACATTTAAACAACTGTGTTGTCAATCTCGCTCAAGCTAAGGAGCTCTCGCTCAGGCAACAAGGGTCCCTCGCTCAAGCGAAAAGCTTTCGCTTAAGCGAGATTGAAAATAGAGAGTACTTCGAGTTCTCGCTCAAGCTAGCCCATCTCACTCAAGTGAGAGACCTTCGCTCAGGCGAGCACTCGAAACTAAAGGGGGCGAGTTGTAACATTCCGATAGGATATTACTAAAAAAATAAAGAGTAATTAGATAATTAAATAAATAAACAAGGCGGAAAAAAATAAATACCTCATTTATTATATAATTCGTTTCCCAAAACACGGGAAATTTTCAAAACTTTAAATCATTTACAAATCCAAATATTCTCAAACTGTACAAACTTTAATAAAATTACATGGAAAATTAAATAAAAACAGTTCTAAATTCCCCTCGTATGTTGAGCCCACTCTCTATCACTAAGCGTCTCTTGGCTCACCTGAAACATCATTTGCTCCCGGATAATAAATTACTCGATCATTGCCACACACACAGATAGGGTGAGCTATGCACAATATAAATATATATACATGAAATAAATATGCCACCCATCCCAAAATTCACACGATTAAATATATCATTGTTTTCAAATTACCCATCCATGATCTCATAGTCTTTCATGAGTCATATACATGAACTAGGTCTTGGGACTTCACTGTGCTCCCACGAAACTAAATCATTCGTGGTCCAACCCTATGAGTCTATCATGCTCATAGTCCTACCCTACAGACTCCTCGTCTGTAGTAAATAATCCAAGCCGCTCTCGCTTGGACCATAACACGCATGCAATCACCATACTATGGACTCCTCGCCCAATAGCAGCCGACGGGAAACCAACAGTTCCTTGCCCGTTGTGCGTCTGGCGCATGTAATCACCATCCTAACAACTCCTCACCCATTAGTAGCCGACGGGAACTCAACTAGTTCCATGCCCATCATGCGTCCAACCATCAAGCACATCCCAGACCCCTATTGGACTTAGTCCTTCAAGCCCAAACACCACAAGCACAAGCATATAATTCCTATCCTTTAGGAAATAATAAGCAAACAGTCCAAACAGTGCACAAGAACATGACTTCGCGCTCGCTTAAGCCATGTCTGTTCGCCGAAGCTAGAACCTCGATCTCGCTTAGGCTAGCCCACCTCGCCTGAACGAGATTAAAATAGTGGTTTCTCCACGTTATCTCGCTTAGGCGAGCTCTTCTCGCACGAGCGAGTCACACCTTCGCTCAAAATAACCCACACACCTCGCCTGGACGAGGATTCGACGAGAAATGGTACAAGTTTCCATCGCGACCTCGCTTAGGCGAGCCACTCTCGCCTAAGCAAGAGTCTCTGTCACTCAACTCCAACACAAGTCGCCTGAGCGAGCAGCGTGACCCAAGAACAGAAACGAGGTTCTGCAACTCTAGCTTAGGCGAGATGGCTCGCTTGGGCGAAACTTGCAGAATTGGTCTCTGTTCACACACACAATTCACCACAACCAAGACCAAAACCACATTCCAATTCATGCCAAATAATAGAGAATCATGCACCACACATGTACACGTAATCAGACCCAAAATAATCACTATAATTTCAGTTTACAACATAATTCGCACTTACGGTACCCCAAAAACCCTAATCCAATTCTTATAAAACACCACAAGGCTTGGTACCCAACATACAATCCATCAATTCCGAATTACAGCGCATAAAATGCCAAAATCATACCACATGGAATCCTATTGAAGGCAAAACACAGAATCACAAGCAATATAGAAATACTCATAAATTCAGCACCACTAACTTGGAATTTTGATTAAATTTGAGAAAGATGAAGGACCCTTGGTTCACGTTCACAATTGCTGAATCGAAAATTGGGTTTTATGGTGTGTTTAATGCTCATTTAAGGGTCATTATAGGATGGTTTCCAGCCCCTCTTAGCTACCCCTTCTAGGGTTCTCTCTATCTCTTCACATTCATTCCAAGCTAACTTTCGCAAAAATAAAGATTAATTTCTGTCTATCAAGGTTTGAACCCGTGACCTTTCACTCATATATATATATGGCATACATAGGACTCGAACTCAAGTCCTTTCACACAATCAAAGTACTCTCAACCATTTGAGCTAGTACTTTCCACGTCACACCAAACAACATTTAATGCCATAAAGGCTCTTCCTACCTGCATTTATTAATTAATTATTTATTTAATTAATTAATTTTCACGGGTCTTACATTCCCCCCACCTTTAGAAGTTTTCGTCCTCAAAAATAGAACTTACCAGCAAACAGGTGAGGGTATGACCTCCTCATGATGTCCTCCATCTCCCATGTCATCTCTTGTGTCGTCTCATCCCATAGTACCTTTACCGTCTTTAATTCTTTGCCCCTCAGTTGCTTGACCTGAGTATCCTGTATACGAACCGGTCCAACTGGCATAGTCAGATCTTCGCGCACTTGCACCTCATCTGACTCCAACACATGATCTGGACTTGCAATGTATTTCCTCAACTGTGAGACGTGGAACACATTATGTAAGTTGGCTAAGTAAGGTGGTAGAGCAATCTCATATGCCGTCGTTCCTATCCTGCGTGTAATCTGATAAGGTCCTATAAATCTTGAAGTCAACTTCCTTGATTTAAGAACCCTTCTGATATCCGTGGTTGGAGTAACCCGGAGAAACACATGGTCTCCTTCATCAAATTCAAGTAGTTGTCTCCTCTTATCAGCATAAGACTTTTGCCTACTTTGAGTGGCTCGCATCCGATCCTGAATCAATTTGACTTTACTAGTCGTTTGTTTTAGAAATTCAGGACCAAGCACAAAGGCTTCACCATCCTGATACCAACACAATGGAGTTCTACACCTTCTTCCATACAGTGCTTCATAGGGCGCCATGCCAATACTAGAGTGGTAACTATTATTGTATGTGAACTCCACCAAAGGTAGCACATCATTCCACTTTCCCATATGGTCCAGCACGCAAGACCTCAATAAGTCCTCTAGAGATTGGATGGTCCGCTCAGACTGTCCATCCGTCTGTGGATGATAAGTTGAGCTCATCCTCAACTGTGTACCCAAGGTCGCTTGCAATGATTGCCAAAACCGTGATGTGAATCTAGGATCCCGGTCTGACATTATGCTTTCGGGTACTCCATGCAATCTCACCACTTCTCGCATGTACAACTCCGCTAATTTGTCCATAGACCACTTCTAATTCATAGGCAAGAAATGTACACATTTTGTTAGTTTGTCTACTATCACCCAGACTAAATCATGGCCCTTTGTTGACCTCAGAAGATGCATCACAAAATCCATAGAGATACTGTCCCACTTCCACTGAGGTACGTCCAGTGGTTGCAATGTACCTCCCGGCCTTTGGTATTCAATTTTGGCCTTTTGACAAACCAAACATTGAGCCACAAAGTTTGCAACATATGCCTTCATTCCGTTCCACCAGAAAGACTCTTTCAAATCCTTATACATCTTAGTCATACCTGGATGTATGCTAAGACGACTCTGATGACCCTTTTTCAGAACCTGCCTCCTAAATATAGCCCTCCAGGCACGCACACCCTACCTTTAAAGCATAGAATGTCGTCCGCTCCCATCTAGTAGTCCTTTCCTTTATCTGTACCCAACCATCCTATAAATTGTTGCAACTCCATATCATGTCCTTGAGCCACTCGTATCTCATCTAAAAACTCATTAGTGACTTTTAACAAGCTGCATTGTATAACTCCTTGCCCAAACTGCATCCCCAGATTCATATCTCGGAGTTTCTCAATTAGCTCCAACTCCTTTACCATCATGCAAGACATATGCATCTATTTACGACTTAGAGCATCAGCTACGACATTTGCCTTGCCTGGGTGATAAAGCAATTCAAAGTCGTAATCCTTTAAGTACTCCATCCACTTACGTTGTCTCATATTTAACTCCTTCTGGTCGAACAAGTATTTCAGGCTTTTATGATCACTGAAAACTTGAAATTGAGACCCGTACAGGTAGTGCCTCCAAGACTTAAGAGCAAACACAATGGCGGCTAGCTCCAAGTCATTAGTCGGGTAATTTTTCTCATGCACCTTCAACTGACGAGAAGCATATGCCACTGGCCTCCTTTCTTGCATCAATACACACCCCAGACCTTGATATGATGCATCATAGTACACTTCAAACATCTTCTCTATATCAGGAATTACTAGCATTAGAGCGGTAGTCAAACACTTCTTCATCTCCTCAAAACACTCCTCACATTGTTCAGTTCAGGAGAACGGCTAATCTTTTCGTGTAAGTTGTGTCAAAGGGTTCACCTTCTTTGAGAACCCCTCCATGAATCTTCTGTAATAACCTGCTAAGCCCAAGAAACTTCGCACCTCTGTCAATGTCTTAGGCCTTTCCTAGTTAAGCATTGTCTCAATCTTAGTCGGGTCTACTACAATGCCCTTAGCTAAGATGACATGTCCAAGAAATTGTACCTCTTCTAGCCAAAATTCACACTTGGACAACTTCCCAAACAACTGGTGATCTATGAGTATCTTCAATACAACCCTCAGGTGGTCTGCATGCTCTTCTCTCGTCTTAGAGTAAATAAGAATGACGTCTATGAAGACAACGACAAACTTATCTAACCAAGGCCAAAATATTTTATTCTTGTAATCCATGAATATCGTAGGTGCATTTGTTACTCCAAATGGCATCACCACATACTCGAAATGCCCATACCTCGACCTGAACGTCGTCTTCTATACATCCTCCGACTTGACCAAAATCTGATGATATCCAGATCGCAGGTCAATTTTGGACAAGACTCCTGCTCCCTTCAATTGATCGAGCAGATTGTCAATCATCGACAGTGGGTACTTATTATTGATGGTTAACTTGTTTAGCTGCCGATAATCAACGCATAGTCTTGAACTTCCATCCTTCTTCTTCACTAATAGAACCGGGGCTCCCCACGGCGATGCACTGGAACGGATGAACTTCTTCTCTAGCAACTCTTCAATTTGCCTCTTGAGTTCTGCGAGCTCTACTGGTTCCATTCTGTATGGAGCCATAGACACTGGACCTGCACTAGGAATGAGATCAATGGTGAAGTCAATGTCTCGACTCGGCGACAACCCTGGCACTTCATCTGGAAATACATCCGCATAATCGCTAGCTACAGGTATGGATTGAATCATCTCTGCAACACTTTTCTTCTTTGGCTTGGCCACCACCATATAACACATGGCCCCTCCTTGCAATTCTTTCAACACCTGTTGAGTCGAGATCAACTCCAACCCTGCATTTTATGGGAATACCAAATTGCGCCGTCCACAGTCAATCATGATGTGGTTGTCAGACAGTCAGTCCATCCCCAGTATCACGTCTAGTCCCTCCAAAGGCAAGCACACCAAGTTCACCTTGAATCTATGACCAGCCACTCCCGTTGAACACCCGACGTAGACTGAACTGGTAGCCACCTGACCCGAGGAGGGAGTTGAAACAAGCAACTCACACCCCAAGTCACGTTTCTCCAAGCTCAATCTCCCCAAACATGCATTAGAGATGAATGAGTGTGTTGCTCCAGAATCGAACAACACTAACAATGAACTACCCAACAACAAGCAAGGCTCAAGTATAAGGTTACCTGACTGAGTAGCCTCAGTAGATGTCATGGCGAAGACCCTCCCAACCGCTCTAGCTCATTCTGTTGGCGATGTTGCTGCCTTTTTCACACCCAAATTCTTCTTTTCTTGACAATTATTAGCAAAATGTCTTGGTTTGTCGCATATACTTATGACGGTCTCCTGACCCTCCTACCCCACCTGTCAGCTGAGGATAATTTCTCTTTAGATGAGGTCCGCCACACTGGTAGCAAGTGGGACCCTGAGATGCACGTGGTCGGTTGTAAGGCTTCTTCATTTGTCTCGCCTCTGCGACATTTCTCTGATGTCGGACAACTGAATTAGGGCCCTTATCCAGATGTTCAACATTCTAGGCCTGTTCCACCAAGACTGGGAATCTTCTCTCCCTCAAAGGTGTCACCACCTTCTTCAGTTCATGTTTGAGTCCTCGCTCAAACTTCAAGCACCTTCACTCTTCTGTAATATTATGTGAGTAGTATCTCGCCAGGTGCTCAAACTTATTTACATACTCCTGTACTGTCATCTCTCCCTGCTGCAATGCGAGAAACTATGCTTCCCTGTCTTGCCCGGCTGTGTCAGGAAAATATTTCTCCAAGAACCGCGTCCTGAAGCTAGTCCACTCCACCTGTTCTTCCCGGGTTTGCATCTGTTGTTGCATTCCCGCCCACCAATACTCTACATCCTCATTCAGCAAATAGGGGGCAAACAGTAGCTTCTGCTCATCTTCGCAATTCATCACCTTGAAGATCTTCTCTCATTTGTGGAGCCATGCATCCGCTTCATCAGGAGAGGCTTTGCCAATGAACTCCGCTGGCTTGTGGCGCAAGAAGTCATCCACGGTCGGCACCCTGATTGGTGCAATCGCCGTTCTAGGCTGCGCTGCTACGGGTGGCTGCATCGCATCCACCATCCGGTGAATAGCCTTCGCGATGTCATCAGCACCACTACTCCTTCTCCTCCTATTAGCAGCCATAGCCTGGATACGCCACATTCAATTGTTAAAAATCAGTCACTTAGTCTAACAAAACCACTCACACCTTTTCAACATTCAACACAAACACACAACACACAACCACATCGATAAGCTCACTCCCCACTAGCCCCAAAATATTAAAAAATATTTTCAAAACTTTTGCTCTGATACCAATTGTAACATCCCGATAGGATATTACTAAAAAAATAAAGAGTAATTAGATAATTAAATAAATAAACAAGGCGGAAAAAAATAAATACCTCATTTATTATATAATTTGTTTCCCAAAACACGGGAAATTTTCAAAACTTTAAATCATTTACAAATCCAAATATTCTCAAACCGTACAAACTTTAATCAAATTACATGGAAAATTAAATAAAAACAGTTCTAAATTCCCCTTGTATGTTGAGCCCACTCTCTGTCACTAAGCGTCTCCTGGCTCACCTGAAACATCATCTGCTCCCGGATAATAAATTACCCGATCATTGCCACACACACAGATAGGGTGAGCTATGCACAATATAAATATATATACATGAAATAAATATGCCACCCATCCTAAAATTCACATGATTAAATATTTCATTGTTTTCAAATTACCCATCCATGATCTCATAGTCCTTCATGAGTCATATACATGAACTAGGTCTTGGGACTTCACTGTGCTCCCATGAAACTAATCCATTCGTGGTCCAACCCTATGAGCCTATCATGCTCATAGTCCTACCCTACAGACTCCTCGTCTGTAGTAAATCATCCAAGCCTCTCTCGCTTGGACCATGGCACGCACGCAATCACCATACTATGGACTCCTCGCCCAATAGCAGTCGACGAGAACCTAACAGTTCCTTGCCAATCGTGCGCCCGACGCATGTAATCACCATACTAAGGACTCCTCGCCCATTAGTAGCCGACGGGAACTCAACCAATTCCATGCCCATCATGCGTCCAACCATCAAGCACATCCCAGACCCCTATTGGACTTAGTCCTTCAAGCCCAAACACCACAAACACAAGCATATAATTCCTATCCTTTACGAAATAACAAGCAAACAGTCCAAACAGTGCACAAAAACATGACTCCGCGCCATTCTCGCTTAAGCCATGTCTGTTCGCCCAAGCTAGAACCTCGATCTCACTTAGGCTAGCCCACCTCGCCTGAGCAAGCTTAAAACATTGGTTTCTCCATGTTATCTCGCTTAGGCGAGCTCTTCTCGCCCGGGCGAGTCACACATTCGCTCAAAATAACCCACACACCTCGCCTGGATGAGGATTCGACGAGAAATGGTACAAGTTTCCATCGCGACCTCGCTTAGGCGAGCCACTCTCGCCTAAGCGAGAGTCTCTGTCGCTCAACTCCAAAACAGGTCGCCTGAGCGAGCAGCACGACCCAAGAACAGAAACGAGGTTCTGCAACTCTCGCTTAGGCGAACTTGCAGAATTGGTCTCTGTTCACCACACAATTCACCACAACCAAGACCAAAACCACATTCTAATTCATGCCAAATGATGGAGAATCATGCACCACACATGTACACATAATCCAGACCCAAAATAATCACTATAATTCTAGTTTACAACATAATTCGTACTTACAGTACCCTAAAAACCCTCATCCAATTCTTATAAAACACCATAAGGCTTGGTACCCAACATACAATCCATCAATTCCCAATTAAGCGTGTAAAATGCCAAAATCATACCACATGGAATCCTATTGAATTGGAATTTTGATTAAATTTGAGAAAGATGAAGGACCCTTGGTTCACAATTACTTTTGCTTCAGCCCAAGCGAAACTTGCAGAATTGGTATTTGTTCACGCACACAATTCACCACAACCAAGACCAAAACCACATTCCAATTCATGCCAAATAATGGAGAATCATGCACCACACATGTACACTGTTTTCTCTACCTCTTGACATTCACTCCAAGCTAACTTTGGCAAAAATAAAGGTTAATTTCTATCTATCAAGGTTTGAACTCGTGACCTTCCACTCATAAGGCCAAAGCACCACCACTATGCTAATTCACATTTAGTGATAACTACTATAATTCTATAATCTTATTATCACACAACATGATCATGCATAATATTAATATTTAAATAATCAACAGTATTTATAGCATAAATAGGACTCGAACCCAAGTCCTTTCACACAATCAAAGTACTCTCAAACATTTGAGCTAATACTTTACCACATCACACCAAACAACATTTAATGCCATAAAGGCTCTTCCTACCGGCATTTATTAATTAATTAATTATTTAATTAATTAATTTTCACGGGTCTTACACAAGTTACGGTCATGCTCGCTTAGGCGAGAGCTTCCCGTTTGGGTGAGAAACAGCTCGCTTAGGCGAGCATGGCAGATCTCATATGCTCTCACGCATGCAAAGCCAAAAATCCATCCGTAAACAACACACAAATTATTTTCACACCATTAAAAGCACATCAAATCATCAAGAGCACCCAACAGAACTAAAACAGTCACATTATTTATAAAAGCATAAAAAAATCCTAGCTTCCCTTACCTGGAAAGAGCTAGCCAAAAGACTCGTATACCCAAATAGTGAGCACCACAGCTCTGGGAACAACTTACTAAGCTGGAAAAAATGTTAGAACATAGGAAAACAAGGTTACCAAGAGGGACCCTTGTTGGAACCAAGACAACAATGCTAGAAAAATGGAAGTACGTGATGAGGGATAACTTACTTGAAGAAGGAATGAATTCGAACTAGCTTGACCATGGTGATACTAAGCCTTAGTAGAGTTTTTTTGAAGAGGAAAGGTAAGAGTGAGAACATTGATTTTGGAAAGTGAGTGCAGAATGAAGGACCTTGGCTGCTTTATGGACCTTGGCACCCTATGGGCCAGCCTTTAGGCCCAACTGATTAGGGTGGGCCTTTAAAAATAAGGGCAGAAAATAAAGTGGGTCTTACAATTTTAATCAAAATTTTGTTAGAATTATTTGATGTTTTGTACGCATTTCAGGATTGTATTTGAGTTGTTTATATTGTTTGACACATTTTTACTTTAATATTAAGTCAAATACTATTATGAAACGCGCTTGAAATGTCAAATAAACTTAATAAAATTTGATTAAAAGAACTAAATCCACATATTTCGAAAGATGAAGAACTAAATTGGTCCAACATTTCGAAATGGACTAATTCCAAATTTTACTGAAAGTTAAGGGATCAAAAACATATTTAACCCTTTATATTATTATCATTAGTAAAATTTAATATTATTATATAACATTATTATTAAATATTATAAAATAAGTAGCTAGAAAAATTACTATTATATTATTATAATTATTGTTATTATTAAATTTATTAATATTAATAGTAGTAAAATTATTAGTGATGATTATTATATTAATTAATATATAATATATTAACTATTATTATATATTATTATTATTATTATGAGGAAGATGTAATTTGAAAATTATTATTATTATTATGATTTTTTTTAATTATTATTATTATTAACTATAATATACGAAAATTAATATTTAAATTAGTAATGAAATTATCAATACTGTTAGTATTATTACTATTATGTTTATTGTTATCATAATTATTAACATTATTAGTAGTAGTAAAATTATTATTATTATTATTAACAATATTAATATATAATATACTAATATTATTATTATATATGATTTTTGTTATTATTAAATTTATTAATATTATTAGTGATAGTAAAAATATTAATATAGTATTATTTGTAATATTAATATATAATATATTAATATTTTTATATATTATTATTATTATTATGGAAAGCAATAACTAGAAATTTTATTATTATTATTATTATTATTATTATTATTAATATTATTATTATTATAGAAAATCAATATCTAAATTAATCGTGAAATGATTAATATTGTTATGATTGTTAATATTATTATTATTACACAATGCTTTTATATATTATATTATATATTATTATTATTATTAAATTTATTAATATTGTTAATATTGATAACATTATTAGTATTATTAGTAATATGAATATATAATATATTAATATTTTTATTAATATGGAAAGGAAAAAAAAAATATTATTATTATTATTAACTGTAATATATGAAAATTATTTTTTTAATTAGTATTATAATACTTATAATTATTATTATTCCAATATTATTTTTTTATTATTATAAAT
>Ga0209589_1011248_pt1 | contig 12686 bp, 7 predicted proteins | sample CowpeawhiteBW_FD_187525 | JGI IMG/M metagenome (GOLD analysis project Ga0209589, IMG submission 187525) | Root nodule microbial communities of legume samples collected from California USA - Cow pea white BW (SPAdes) (version 2) | ecosystem: Host-associated > Plants > Roots > Nodule | place: USA...
GAAATAAATTATTTCTGATACATTATATATAAAAATAAATTGTATGTATGTATTTTATTTATAAAATATGAATATTTAACTTAATTTAATTATACACTTAAAATTCATTTAAAATTTAAATATTTATTTGAGAAGAATTAATTTTAAAAACAATTTATTAATATTAGTATATAATTATTATATATATATATATATATATATATATTTATACACACACGTAAATCCTGCAAATAAAAGAGAATGATATTGAATGTAATATAAAAATCAAAAAATGAAAAACATAAAACGTAAAATTTAATCTTCTGAAACCTTAAAATGAATTAAACTATTTGAGACAATCATGTTATTGTTCTTTGAAAACTTTCTAAGTTCGAACAAAGTTTCTGAAGATCACCTCACAATACTACATTCCTTTGGCTGAACTGTTGAAGACTCGTAGGCACTAAAGCTCGCTCTACGAAGGTTGTCAGAGTTCGTACAGTGACGAAGTGCAAACGTTAGGGTTTTGATTTCAGCACATAAACAATACTGAGAAGCGTGGAAGGCAGCAACATCTAGTTCTGTTCCTAAAACCAGGTTAATTAGCTCGGCCTCTATCATTTCTTGTTCACCTTCTTCAAAGTTTGTTTGGAGAATGAAGTTTCCTAATGTATTAACTATTTTGAAGAGATCCAAATTTAGGAGGTTACAACAATGTCATCGAGTTCAAGTTTAGTTTCAAACGATTGTTTGAAGTGATTGATTGATCGATTGGTTCTCTGCCAACTCGCCATTTCTTCACCTGTTAGAGGTTAGAGCACTAAACGTTCAATCTTAAAAACAAATTAAGCTTTGCTATTTGCTATTTTATTTCATTTCAATCCATACTTTTCTTGATGTGTTATGTGTGTGTGTGTGTATATATATATATATATATATATATACATATATATATATATATATATATGTATATATATATATATAAACTGTAATTATTTTATAAGTTGTTGGTGATCTCAATTTCACATTATATAAGTGGATATAAACCTTACTTTACTGATTTTGTAAGGTTAAGTTAGATTTAAAGTCCACTTCTTAATATGGTATCTTAGATATTGGTTGGAGTCTATTTTAAGAAAATTTATTTTCTATTCAATCTACTGTATCATTCACTATTAGACCAAATCTCACGCTTGATATGTATAGTCTCAGCATGAGAAGTGTGTTAAAGATCCCATAATTTAATATATAAATAGATATAAATCTTATCTTACGTATTGATTTTGTAAGGTTGGATTAAAGTCTAAAGTCCAATTGTCAATTAGCTTTTCTTTTATACATCTAAATACTCTTTGACAAGATGATGGCATAGATTGCTAATCCCTCTTAATGCATCACAATTGAAGAAATGATGTTCCAGATATAAGAAAAAGAAGAAGAAAAAAAGCTTTACAGAACACATGCATATTATGAGTCCATTGAAATATGCACATGTGGAGTACTCTGAAAATATTTGTTGAGCTAAATGTTAAGAAATAACATCCTGGAGGTTATTTATTTGCTTCCCAAGAAAATGATGATATCATTCTGATTAGCGTGAAGCTGAAAGATCCATCAATTTCCATCTGATTGAGAGTTTTAGGGTTACAAACGGTCCAGCTTGGCTTCTTTCTTATTTAATGGCATGAGAAAACGACAGAAAAGAATATGCATGCTTTAATATTATTATTTTGGGTCGTCTATGTTTTTAGTTCTGAATTTTGATCCAAAATTAGAATTAGTTTTTATCTGAAACTTCAATATATTTTGTTCTTTAAACTTTAAAAATGAATAAATATAGTTATTTTAATTCAATTACGTTAATTTATTTTGACGTGTCAAGTGTGTTTTATGTTAATCTTAAAATTGTTTACACCGTTTGATATATCTCTAATTCCATATCTGATGAAAAATGTGTTTGACACCTCAAAAAAAATTAACATAATTAGATTAAAAGGACTATATTCCTTATTTTTAAAGTTTAAAAACTGAAATGTATTGAAGTTTCAGATAGAAACAAATTCCAATTTTGGATCAAATTATAGAAATTAAAAACATTATTAACCGTATTATTTTCATATTCCATGTGACCAGAATCTCATGTTAGAAGAAAAGCATGCAAAAGTACACCTCAATAGCAAGCATTTCTTAAATTTGCTTCTTGAAAGTTGAGGAAACAAAAAAAAAAACAGATTATTGCATCATGTTTTTATAAAGAGAAACAAAAGCAACGATTGACATGTTTTTTATATACTCTGCAATGCTTTTGTAAAGTATCCAGCAGAATAACAAAGCTGCAAGTTATGGATACTGGATCTTTATGCAGATCTGGACGTAAAAAATATATATAATTTATCATCCAAATTATTTTATTGCGTAAAAGAAGTTGGCTTCTTCTTCAATCTGATTGATTAAATCAGTGTTGTGATCTTCTTGGGACCTAATCGGTTACTTGGCAAATCATGTTTATGCCAATCGAATATTAAATAGAGATGATAACTGCCCCTGCAACAACATATTTCAGAACTATTTTCACAGGATATTCCATCTTTCTTTCTTTCTTGTAAACTGATAAAGTGTAACACACGATGCAGATAAAGTTTATTATGTGTAATAATCATTCCCTTGCATGGGATGATCTACAATTAATTATATTATTTTCGCTTAAGATCAGATTCCTACAGCTTTTCAAACATGTACGTGTGTCCGTAACGTATCCTTAGATCACGTCTTTCTACCTTTTAGTTCAAGAATGATATATATTTTTTTTTTCAAAAATTATACTATAATTTTCATTTTTTTTATCCTCATCCTTTATTTCCTAACATGATTTAGTATGAACCATTAATTCTGTAAAAAAATAATAATAATATATTAATCAATGATCAACATTAAACTATTTTATAAAAGATGAGAATTAAACTATAGAAATCATAGTATTTTTTTTATAACCATTAGTGGTTAGTATTTGTCGGTGAGAAGAGTCGAACATAACATGACCTATAGTATTTGTTAGTTTAAGAAAGATATGAATGTAACTCAAAGATATAAATAAGTTAAATATTACTAAAATTAAATACATACGAAGAGATCTGGTTTAACACTAGTAGTAATTAAGAAAGGGTCTTTGGTAACTATTTTCAAGATTCAAAAATCTCATTTAAAAATCGCATGATGTTTAATTTAGGCATCGAAAGTTATTTTGGTGAAACAATCGCAGTTGAAAGTGCCTTTTATGGTATAATGAGGATTGGAGTTAATATTTTTATATATTTATTGGGTTGCTTTCTCTGGGATCGTGACATTTTGTAACAATAAATAAAATCATCTTAATTATATACGAGTATTTTAAAATGTAAATATTTCATTAAAAAAAAAGCACATAATATAAGAAAAATAATGTTTATATATATCATTTCACTAACCTAATAAAGTAAATAGTATATGATCCTTTTGCATAAGTTCGGGACAATCCTAATATTCTTAAAAACATTTTACGCCTCATCAGTGACGCACTATGTTCCTCAATCATAAAGAGATACAAGTAAATAGTTATAGCTCAATAAACCCCTTAACGTACCAAAAATTTATCTTCAAAGTAATATTGACTTAATATATGTTGATTTAATATTCTGGCTAAAAGTGCAATATTTTTTTTTCTTATATTAATTTGAGTTTCATATATATAATATATACTTTAAAAGTTCATTTATCCAATATAATTATTTCCATTTTTTTTATAACTCAAATAATTGATTAGGAAAACGTTTATTGCAAGATCAAATGCAATCCGGATCAAACCATTGTTAACTTAAGCAATAGAATCTTCTTAGAAAGTACCACGATTTGTTAGAACTTTGAATGAAGAAAAGAAGCACCGAACGGACGACCGATGTAAAAGTTTGAAGATTGCACCAATGGTTTGAGTATATGTTAGGTCCATATACCCGAAACAATTGATATTAATAAATAGTAAACAAGCATCAATTTAAACTTTCAATTAATAACTTCAATTTATATATTCATTCACTAAAGGACATCTTACATTGATAAGAGATAACACAACTTTACACTAGATAAAAATCTCATTTTACAAGCTGATATTGTGAGATTAAATTAAATTTTAAGTCCACTTCTTAATATAGTATCAAAATCATTCAAAACTTATTCTAACGAGATCCGTTGGATCTATCATGTCATCACTCTTAGTCTATCCATTAATGTTTAGTTTTACTTTCAATGTATATATATGTCTTAGCATGAGGAGATTCACATAAACTAGAAATACGATAAATTTTCGATATGTAAGTAGGTACAAACTTTATTTTACACATCATTTTTAAGGTTGAGTAAGATTAAAATTCACTTTTTAATACTTACATTAATTTTTAATGGTGAGCAAAAGACCTATATTTGCAATATATTTAAGTTAAGCAAGAAAAGAACATGGCTTTATGATGCCTAACATGTAAATTATGGGAATTGAAATAATTCTCTATGTAGTAAAGCACATTCTTTGCTGCAACAAACACGAAACCAGGGGAAAAGGGAAAATGTAAAACCTCACCTAGCATCTGGTGGGATATCACTGCCAATGGGGGCTTTAGCCTTTGAAAATTTGAGAGGTTCCTAATAAAGAATAATAACTCAAAGAATATTAATATTATAGGTATCAAATTGTATATATGATTATGGTTTATTCGGAAAGATTTTGAAAAAAAAAAAGAAACCCTTTAGTTTTTCATGTCTAATATCAATGCATCAAATTCTTGTGCTACACCTAAACATAGAATTTTAAGCAAACGTGCGTTCATTCTAACTCTACGTCAAACAATATCAACCCTTTTTGACTGTTTTTCTATCTCTCGAATTATTTTGAAAAAAAAATAAAAATTGGGAACACACTTATCGTCAAAGACAGTGATATTTTAACTACTAAATTTTGACAACATGATATGCCATCTTTTAAGTGATTTTGGAATATTGAGAATAAGAAAATGAAGAAATGAAAAACCATTTAAAAAATAACACCTAAAATTATAAAAAAAAAATTATCAAGATTTAGTAGTCAATAAATTATTTTTCATCGTCAAAATACTCACGCGGGTGAGTAATTAGTTCCCCAACACCTTGCTTTATTAATGATGCTACAACGTTAGGCTCTCACTTTTTTCTGTGTTTAACTTTTGACATATTTGAAAGTTTTGATGAATTTGAATAAAAAAACAGTAAGAAAAAGGAAAAAGGAAAAGTTGGGTTTAACCGCAAAAGGGGCATACAAAATAATTAGCTATCTTATTGTTAATAGGAATATATTATATAATTGATCTACATGCATGCATGGAAAGCTTTTTTTGTTTTGTACGTATTTATTTAATTTGTAATTAATATAATAAATACTGCAGCCATTTTTGCATGAAGGGACAGCTTGGTGTATTATAAGTTACGAAATTGGTTTGTCCTGTATATGTTTCCTGGGACACTCCATCAATTTGAAATGCAATAATCTTAAATTCAAGAGGGTCACCACCCTTATATAATTTTAATTATTGTGTTATGTGTGTGACCATATATTAACGTTTAATTTGCTTTTTTTTTTTTATTCAATTATTGAAGTTTCCCTTGTGTTGGCAGTTCTAATGAAGCAGATTTAGATACAAATATAAAACTTTAAAACTTTATTACAATATTAAATGAAAGAGTAAACAACTCCAAATAATTGGTTTAATAATACATATGCATGTGTGATATTCAAACATGTGCATGATTATGCTTTTATTTATGACTAAGCAAAAAGAATTACTTGGTTTCTATTACAAAAATATCACTGTGAATAGATATCATTACCTCCTTTAAGGGAAGTTTTAAGAATAATAATAGTAATAATAATGATGATATTATTATTATTATTATGATTGTTATAATTTGTTTTTTAACTTATGATTATTTAATTTGTTGGCAACATGATTTTAATAATAGGTTAATGTCACATGATCTGGCAATTGTCTAATTTTTGTTTGGTGTAATGGTGGGGTACTGTGCTATGGGTGATTGATAACAGGAAATATATTTTGTTCCCTCAACCAATCTTGTTCTGGGAAATGTTGCGTTGTGGATAACTCTGTCTTATCAATCACAAATTCAAATTACTTTTCCAGTTTTTCTTTTCATGTTTATCTAATGTATTAACAATAATGTCATTCTCTGAATTACAGTTTTTAGCTAAGTGTTAATTTTGATGAGATTAATGTTCCATTATTATTATTTAAGAACTATTTTAGGTTACAAGGAAATATTTATACTAAATATATACATACCATTCGTAAAAGCATTTCACAATCCAAACAAGTAGGAAAACAATGTGAAAATATGATGAGTTGGAAAATAGTAAAAATATCTCATTCAAATGACTGAAATGAGTAATAATAAAAGCTAGTTTCGTACAAAAATGCCAACCAATCATTTTTTTTTTAATTCAAATGAAAGCATAATTTTTAAAATGAAAAGTTTAGAATGAAAAATCATTTAAATGAGGGGGAACTTCAGATGATTAGGTAAATGGAAGAAAAAATATATGATTTAAATGAGTTGAAGAAAGAAAGATAAGAAAAAAAATGCTTCAGGTTAATGGAAAAACCATGTAAAAATGAAAAACCGAAGAAAATATGCATGAAAAAGATACTTACACTAACTAAAGTAGGAATGCGATATTTATTTTTCAAACACAAATATTATATATTACTTATATTCTGATAGAAGAAAAATCTTCGACATAATAATTTAAACATAATTTTGCTAAAACTTCAAAAACCTTACTATAGAAAGCTGGGAAGTTGAGAATCACACTTATAATAATTTGACTGACAGTCATTAACTAGGTTTAACGAAAGAAAAATAAAATCATACAATATGTTTTCAATATTTATATAAAATCACATGCGAAAATTTTAGGTTTTAATTGTTTGACTTATCGCAGAGAAAAAAAAGTTAGAAATTATAGTCACTAATTAAAAAAAAAATCTGTTAAAAATTTTCATAATTTATTAATATCTAGTATCATAGAGAGCACTATATAAAATATAAAGAATGAGAGACTTCTTTCATCTCTTGCCAAAATTTTTACATAGATTAAAATAACCTAATTGTCCTTTTTGTTGATAAAAAAGTTATATATTACACAATATATATAACACCCATCATTTTATATAATTTTGGTTGCCCCACCCTTCTAATAATCAAATTGTTAAGAATGAGAAGATAAATCATTCAGACATGGGATTGACAGAAAACAAATTAAAGGAAAATTATTATTCTGGAGATGTGATCTGTCGCAGTGCATTATTGAGAAAGCATATTGACCAAGTTAAATTTTTTTATGAAATCTTCTACATTAAAGTACACACACAGCAGATTCTTTAAATAGGTATCATTTTAGGAAAAATATTTCAATGATAATAACTTTTGAAGATTTTCTTCTCTTTTTTTTATTATATTTTTATATTTGAATTAAATTTTAATATATTAAAAACTATTATTTGTTGGAAAATAACTTTCTTCTATACTATAAAATAATGTTTATAGTAATATATATTTATGTGTTTGAAAATGTTTATTTTTTACAAAGTTTAATATATTATAAAATTATTTATTATGATGAATCTTTCTCAACATATCAATAATTTTGTGCTTCCAAACCCTAGAGATTAATCCGATTCAATATTCATTTTAAACTTTAATATTTAATCTACCAACTAATCCTTCTATCTATGGCGGGTCAACTAGCCAATAATTTAGCACTATGAGTTATATTTCTTTTTATTTAATACTTTTTTTCAGCTTTTAACATAAAAACTATTTTAAAATTCAATTTCGTAAAAAAGCATTAAATTCAAACAAAATTTAACTTTTGCATAAGTACAAAATTTAAAATATTGAATAATTTATTTTCATTATAATTTCAATTAAAAAGAATACATTTCTTATTAAAAATAACAATGAAATGCATTGATTAAATTAGTAAATATAATAAGATATTATAAACATATTTTTGTCAATAAAAAACGAGACAGTTTTATTTCAGAAGATAAAAGGATAAATTATCGGTATGAAATATACAAATAATCCAACCAAACAAATACATATATGTAACAATATCAAATTTTGTACCATCAAATAGCCTTTCAAAACAACTACAAACACTTGTATTGAAAAATATTGTGAACATTGCTTCACATTTGTTGCAGAATAAACTGTGAGGAAGAGATTTAGATTAGAGCATTTAAGATATGATTTTCTTTTCTTTTTTTTCTTGCCGATGTGTATCTGTCTCTATCGTTCCACCTCTTGGGTATATCTCCACATTTTTCTAGAGTTTGTTACAGGTCTCAAAAGTTCATCAGCAATGATTTTTAATAAAGTGATTGCAATTGCACTAAAAAAATTGTTTAAAATATTTTAAATAAATTTTTATTAATTGGGATCCTTTTTCTAGAAATTCTTAAGATTTTGTAGGTAAAGTATTTCTATCTCAATCAAATACATTAATTAAATGCTTATAAGACCTTTAAGACTCAACACAAGTTTTCATTTGTTACTTCTAACCATTCCTAAGGTACAATTACACAAGTTTCTTCAAGCTCTACCTCAGACATTCTTCGAATCAAAGTCCCTCCCATTATTTTCACACAAGAAATATTAAGGAACAAGATTTATTTACTACTTTCTTTTAAGAAAATAGGTGTTAAAAAATGATTTAAGCCTTGTGTTTTTTCATAAGAAGGTTAGAATTTGTTTCATATTATTTTTTTAATATTATTTTTGTCTTCATATTTGTTAGCCTTATTTATTGTTTCGATCCGACCCATTATTAGGAATAACCATCGAGTTTTTGAGGTATTATCTGTTTTGAAGCGTGAAGTTCCGTCACGATTTTGTCCTTAAAGCGTCTCATAGGGTGGAGGGAGGAAGAAGTATCTAAAAACTATTCCACTATTATATGATATTATCGCATGCTTATTCCTTAGTCATTGACTTAAGCATTGGAGTACTTGCAGGTACCCACTTCCCACATATCCCAATAGAAGAGGAATTTCGGGAGTATTGTGAACTTGTGGAAAGAAGAGAGCAAGGTCTTCTAGGACTACTGGGTTCTGTACAAGAACATTGGCGACCACCGTGACCGACAACTCCCCTTTAACTCCCCTTCAACTCGACTGCGGGTACACCTAATAAGTCTCATCATTCAGGAGTTGAGGTCAAACGCAGTTTAAATATTCCTTCCTTTTTCGATCTCTTGAGACGTCTTTTAAGAATAAAATCGTGATGGAGCTCCACACTCCAAAGCAGATAATAGTTCAGGAACGCGGTGGTTATTCCTAACTATGGTTGTCGGACGGACTTAGGTCGGATAGAAACATTTATGAAATGTTAAGTAAAAAAATTGTCTTCATATTATTTCTTTTAATAATATTATTTCTTTTAATAGTATTTATATTTGTAATAAGATGTTTTATAACTATAATAAAATACTTGAGATATTTCGTTTACAACATTATAAATATAATAATAATTTGAAATGTCCTTCAGGATAGATTTTCTATATATAAAAAAAAAAATCTTAATTTATTTAGAAGTACACTTTTGCACCATACTTTCAAAGTTAGCACTCATTTTGATGAAGGTAGTAGAGTCATTTAACTTTAGTGAGACTTCTTCGATACATTTTTTCTTTTCAGAAAAAAAAAATATATAAAAAGAAAAGAAATAAAAAAATATTAAAGATGTTCGTATACGAACACGATATTAAATAGTAGATAGTAGAATATGGCGACCTTCTACTGTCCAAAAATGATTTAGACTTACAGAAAAAAAAAAAAAAACTCTCACAACTCGGTGATCTAACTCTTTAATATACTTCAATCATGTTTGAACTTTCTACCAAATTTTCTTTCCCAATAAGACATTACAAAACTAAAGTATGTGGTCTTTAAAACTCTTTCTATTCATATTTATACCATTTTAATTTGTTCATTTTTAAGAAAATTAGTTTAGAACATTAAATTTGATAGTAAATTTTATAGTTGATTCAAAATTTCCCTTAAAAAGTCAAATTTGTTGAGTGAGATTTTATTATTCCTAAAATTATATTCTCAAATTATCAGACATAACACATATTAATAAAAGGGTCACCTCAACCCATGTAAGAAAAAACAACAACGAACAAATGACAACGATTCACTAGTATCCACATCGAGTGTTCCACAATCATCACAAACTGAATACATATAGGAAAAAAAAAATTAGTCCAACGACTTTCTCATTGAGATTATTTATTTATTTACACTTTCAAAGAACACTTAATTTTTATAAGTAATACTTCTTCCCCTTTATTTGCTCCGTTAGTTTATATTTTCCATTATATAGTCTCTTAGTTTCACATTCTCTATTGTTTGTTTTTACATTAATAAATATAGATTGATTTTAAATAGTTATTAGTATCGGTTTTGTATCGCAAGTACAAACGATTCTAAAATCATGAACACTAATTCGTTAGAAGTGATTTTTTAAAGGAAAGTTGTGAGTCCCAATTGAGGGTCTAACTTCTCCAACAAGTGTACTGAGTCAATTGTAGCACAACAATGTCTTATCCACATGAATTTGGTATGATGAAGTAGTAATTAACAATCTACTTCAAGTTTGACAACAAAACATTAACAAGAGTTGGTTTTTATAGTTTTGAAGACACGTGTGAAATAAAGATAAAAATAAGTGATGATGATTAGATGTTCGGATTGAATTTGGCTTCTTCCAGTACACTACACTACACTAGCCTTGATTATCAATATATTATGTTCTTTATCTTAGTGTTTCTGGATGTACTCTTAATTGCTATTATACCCTGTAGAATTAGAACCTAAGGATATCAGACGTAGGTGAGGAACCCTTGCATTAAGTACAAGACTTTTTAAACCAACTAAAGTCGTATAATTATGTTTGGTATATGCCAAGATTAGGATATTTGATTGGATCTAAACACTAGACTATATGTCTCAGCTGTCTAGTGCTGATGAAGTATAATTAGTGATCAAGTCATTAAATCAAAGAAAGCAAATCTAATAACTAACACGTAAAGACAAGAACATAAGATAAATCAAACCAAGTGTAGTACAAAGATTTTAGAAGTTACATCCAATCTCAACTAGGAAGAAATTAGTTATTCATGATGATGTATACAAGAAGAACATGGAGTAATTTTACTACTTCCATAGCTTTACAAGAATTAAGCTAACTAAGGAGTTTCTCTCTCTAGAATGATTTACAAAATTAGCATGAAAATAACATAGAGACATGTCCTGTATTTATAGAATTCTAAGTGTTGCTCTAGCTACATTCCATGTAGGTCAGTCATGGAAGTTTCCTTCATGAGTGAGTTTGCTTCTAAGTTTGGACAGTCATCTTGTTGATCAACCATAGAGCTTTTCCTCCCATGAAAATTTTCTCTTTATACCCAGTTGCCATTCTGGAGTTCAAGATTTCATTGCAGTGAATATTTTCTAAAACGTGGCTCAACACTAATAACGTTGTTCAATTGCAGGCTCATAATTTGAACTTTCTCATTTGATCTTCTCTGACTGAACTGCAACTTTGAGACTTAGCACCAACTTCTTAATTTCCTTTATTTTTCCTAAAAAAAACATAAAAACATTAGATTCTACTTTTTATATCTTATACTCTCATCATTCTGTATATTAATGCAGAAAGGATTGTTTTAATGATTTTTACATTCACTAGTGCAGAATTCCCATTTTACCTCGCCTTATATGCCTCGGTTGGCTAGGAACCGAAGCATATAATGGCGCGGTGGCATTTTTGCAATTACAGCCAAGTTTTAGGCCTCGGTTCTCCAAAACCCGAAGCCAAAGAGGGGTATAGGCCGCGATTCGCTCAAAACCGGTGCCAAAGAGGTGTTTAGGCCTCGGTCCATCAGGACCCGAAGCCAAAAAGTGGCTGGAAGTCAGGGTATAGGCCTCGGTCATAGGAGAACCGGTGCCAAAAGGGGTCAATGGCTTCGGTTCTTCTAACAACCGAAGCCATAGGGTTTATTTAGGGTTCGAAAATCGCGAACCCTCTTCTTCCTCCCCGCGCCAGCCTCTGCAACTCTCTCTCTCTCTCTGCTGCCTCTCTCCGCTGCACCACACCTTCCGGCCAGTGCAACCACCACGCGACCTCCTCCTCCGGCCACCATTTTGTGTCTCTCTCGCGCGCTCTCTCTCGCGTGCTCTCTCTCTCGCTCTCTCTCTCGCGTGCTCTCTCTCTCTCTCCGTTGCACCCACTGCCACCACACCCTCCGACCACTGTTGACCATCTCCGGCCACCTGCGACCACCTCTGGCCAGTGCAACCACCACGCGCGAGCCCCCTCCATTTCGCGTCTCTCTGTCGCTCTCTCTCTCTCACGCGGTCTCTCTCGCAAGCGCGCTCTCCCTCCGCTGCTCCCACTGCCACCTCCGGCCACCTGCGACCACTTCTCAATTTTTTTCCGACAATTGTAGTACTGCCATTCCTCCAAGGTAAGTTTCTAACTCGTTTTTGTTTCATTTTCCATTTTGTATATATTATTTTTGAATTTCGATTATTGCAAATATTGATTTTCATTGGAATTGAAATTGT
>Ga0209589_1011249_pt1 | contig 12684 bp, 6 predicted proteins | sample CowpeawhiteBW_FD_187525 | JGI IMG/M metagenome (GOLD analysis project Ga0209589, IMG submission 187525) | Root nodule microbial communities of legume samples collected from California USA - Cow pea white BW (SPAdes) (version 2) | ecosystem: Host-associated > Plants > Roots > Nodule | place: USA...
AATTTCTGTGAATTTTTGAAAGTTGTTTTTATAGGTGTATGTGTTCCTAAGGAAAGTTTTGATATTTGCTTTATAAGACCATCTAAGTCTTCGGACAAGTTCGTCTTTTTAGTAGAATCAATCATATTATTCAATTTTCTAGAGAATATTAATTTATACCAGAATTCGAATAACTCACTTGTTAATAATAATAATAATAATATTAGTTTATGAGTTTGAGATTCTAGAAGATAGATATGTGTGAGAGGATAAGAATTTAATATTATGAAGTGGATTTGTGACTTTCATTTGGTAGGTTTAAAGAGTGATATCAAACTTCTGCAACTATGATTCCGAAGAATAGCACCAGCTTATAATTTGTTTATAATCTGTGTCACGTGCTATGATATCCGTTTATAAAAGTCATTTGCTTTTTGAACCTTCAAGTCAATAATTTCAGAATTAGTTTCATGTAAATTAATGGGGGAGGTTGGAGTTAATAAGTTGTAGTTAATTATGATTATCACAAACAATTATGATTTTCAAATGTTACCTTACAACATATAATTGTATTTAGTGTGAAATTTAAGTAAATTTAAAGACCGAAATATTAATTTAACCTAACAAAAGTATTATAAAAATTAAAGTACCTTTTTTTAAAATTATTAAATGATACAGAAAGGGGAAAAAAAGGCTAAGAGATTTAAGGTATAAGAAATAGTTTGTCAATTCTATTTTTAGGTGAGACAAACTGTTACAAAATATATATTATACTATGTCTTATTTATATTTGTTGTTGTGGAATAAATGAGGTAAAAAAATGTTGATATTTTGTAATAATAATAAATATTACATTGGTTCTAGTTAAATTGGATAAAATGATACTACATTGAATGAAACAATATCTATCTAAAAATTGATAAGAAAAATAGTTTGTCAATTTTATTTTTAGGTGGGACGAATGTTAGAAGAGAATCTATTGGATGACTCAGAGTACAAAGTATCGTTAAGAATCCAAGTATGAATTTTAGTATCACATTGGCTAAAAACGAGAAAATAGATCATTATATAAGGATAAAAACCCATAAATCCATTGTCTTAAGGTTTCAGGTTGATAGTGGTGTCAATGCCTTATATAGTTGGGTTCAGGTCTCATTGATATTGTGTCTCTCCAATGAAACTCCTACTATAAACCTAATAAGTGATGAGCCGATAGTTAAAACCGGCTCAGACGAGTGCAATATGGTCCTTGTATCGAAAGTCTTCCTAGCAAGGGTTATAGGTAAGTGTGTCCTGTTAAAAAGAACGACGGTACAGAAAAAGCATGCTTTAAGGTTTTTGGTTAAAAGTGGTGTCAATACCTTATGTAATTGGGTTTAAGTCTCATTAATATTGTGTCTCTCTAGTGAAACCTCATCTATAAGAGTCAAAGACTACTTATTATAATAAAAGTGATTGTTAAATTTGTGGGATCATTATACCAAAATCTATGCACTACAAATGATCAACAACTAATTTAAGTAATCAATATTACTTATAAAAATTATACCAAAATAAATATTACTATGAATAAAAAATTATAATTGGTCACTAAATTGGTAATTAATTAATTAGAAACTAATTTAAAACCAATTTCTTTAGTAGAAAAAATCTTGATAGCTAATATTTAGTGACAAATTTTCTTTGGTAGCTAAATTTTAGAAACCAATTTAGAAACTAATTATAATTTCTTATTCATAATAGTAATTATTTTAGTAACTGTTCTAGTAACCAATAATTTTTAATTTTGTAAATTGGTATCTAAATTGGTCACTATAGTGACTAACAACTTTTAATCACTAAAATTGGTAGAGACATTTTTTTAGTGATAAAACAACTTTCAAAATTGATTGACAAAGTGAATTATAATTCTAAAAAAAAAATTGTACGAGATTCAATATAAATATCTCATATGATCCACATATTTATATAACTGTAAACAATTAATTTATCATAAATAAATATACTAGAAGAAGGTATTATGACCCTAAACCTATTTCTAGTACAGAGAAAATTATATTACTCCAAAACCTAATTTAGAATAGGACGAGGTACATGTTGGGATCAAGTTGAATAGAAGAATCAATTTAACTTAACATATACACTTAATAACTAAGATGAAACATTTAAATTTACAAAATCTCGATCACACCAAAAAAACAATATGAATGAACATAAGTGTGTTTTAGTCGTAAAGGAATTTTTATTTTCTTCCAATGAGGACATGTAAATTAATTAATAAAGAAACAATGTGAAAGTTTATAAGGTGGTGTGCAGATAACGTGGTGTCCCCATTAGGACAAAATTTGATAGGTTGTTTTTGGATAGAGACGCACATAAACCTTTTGATTTTATGTTTCAATTTCACTCTCACAAATTTGACAAAGTGGAATCTAATCTTTTAAGCACAATGTTCTATTGGTGCTAAAGGAAACACGAGAATACATGTGAAAGGCCTCATTTACATGAACCTTCAACAATTCCATGAAAAAACCCATTCTCCATTAAATTATGAAAAATGATTTTTTCACTATTAATTTTTAATAACTTTCTCTTATAATTTTAGATGACATTTTTTAAATAATTTTTTATTTTTAATATTTTAACATCACTTAGAAAATGACACTTCATGTTATAAGAGAAAATTGTCAAAATTTAATAGTCAAAATATAATTGTCCTAAAATTATATACGTAGCTTTTGATTCTTCTTCTTTTTGTTGTTATCCAATGTTGTTATCCAATGCAATCCCGAAACAAACAAAGTAGATAGATAGGTTCTTTTGTCTTGTGGTTTTCCTTCTCATTTTAAGGGTGATTGGATGATGAGAAAGAAATTATCTTCCACAAAAGTTTCTATTACCAAAGGGTTTTTGTGACGAAATCAATGACCTTTTTTCTACCACACTTCATTCTTCTCTTTCACATTTTCTTTTGGGGGAACACAGATACTTGGTTATCAACATTTTGGTGCTTCAAATATTCGAAGATACGAGAAGATTTGGTTTAAGGATGTACTCTCTTTTTTTCATTTCTTACTTAAAAAATTTTTATTTTTTGTTTACTTTGTTTCTATTTACAAAATTTGTATAAGAAGCATAAAATGATAAAACAAAGAAAAAAAATATAGTTGAATATTGGTTATGAGCAAAAAAGGTGTGAGATAAAAATATATTCATGATTGAGAGACTCAGGCGTGTTTTCTCTTATCCTTTATAGGATTTTGTATATATATTTTATATAAAGGTTAGGATATCCTAAATTCTCAATTTAATATAATTTTTTTTTTAGAAAAAACATATCAATGGTAATTTTTTATTGATTGATATTTTGAATTTTTTTAATTAACAGGGAAAATGTATGACAAGAAAACTCAAATAAAAATATCATAAAAATAAAATTAATATTTTGTTTGTTCTAAGTTTCCTTTTTACTAATTAAACTCATTTTTTAGTTAGATTCACTTGATGAAATTACATGCTAAATTAAAAAATAAGATAATTAATCTTATATAGTTTAAGAGTCATAATAAAGTAAAATATAAATATATTTTTTCCTTCAATGCTTCTAAACGTATTTTAAAAATAAAATTATGAAAATAACTTCAAATTTCAAAATTGATGATACATGTTACCATTGACGCTAATAATATTAATGTAAACATATGCATTGTCGTGTTTATATGTATGTATTTTTTAAATATACATATATTACGGATATATAATGTTATTATATTAATATATAAAATAAATTTATATTTATTTAAAATAAATGAAAAAAAAGAAAAAAAATAATGAATAGATAAAAAAAAAGAAAGAGTAAAAGATTGACAGTTATATAAAAAACATATAAGAAAATATATAAAAATAACCGTTAAATTTTTAAAATTTAGCAAATAATTATACTATAAAAAATAAAAATAAAAATATAAAATATGAACATTAAAGAATGAATCTATATATAATTGTATTTATATATATAGTGATATATTATATTAAGTCAGAATCATAAAAAAAAAAATAGATAATAAGAGCACAATATAAAAATTATGTTAAAATGCATATTTTTTTTAAATTGCACATAGCTTTTTAAAAGTTGATTTTTAATTCACTATCACCTATATTAATATTATGAAAATGATATTTTATTTCTATATAGGTACGTTTTCTTTTTAAACTATAGAAAAACTATACAACTCTATTATGATTAATATTATGATGTAAATATTTTTCTTTAAAATATATTTTAATAATAATAAAATATTTTTAATATTTTAATTACTACTATAATTAAAATTTATATATTAGTATAATATACAAAAAGATATTAAGAATTTTTTTTATTCTATTAAAATTAGAACAGGTCAATAATAAGATAACAAAAATGACAAGATAATATTATTATTATTATTTTATATTTATACAATAAAAATTATATTATAATAAGATAAGATAGTTATATTATAATAAGATAAGATAGTTAGTGTCATGCTACAAGTAAAGACTTTGATAAGATATTCATAAAGGAATTTTCTTTTTAATATTATTAAATATTAAGACAGTAAGAAAAAAAAAATTAACAAATAAAATATAGAAATAAAAATGAGTAGATTTTGTTTTTTGGTTTATATTACATGTAGAATTAAAAAAAAAAAAAAGAGTTTAAAATCCAAAAAACATATTTAACGTTACAACATAACGCAAATAATCAAAATTGGAAGAAAACAAAATGCCATAATAATTTTATAAATGAGTTATGATATAGTTTGAACCATATTGATTATATATATATATATATATATATATATATATATATATATATATATATATATATTACCATAAATAAGGTATAACTATACTTGTACCATGCAAATATCAAACCACAAATTACCTAAATAAATATTAATAAAATACAAAAAATATTTGCCACAAAAATCAAAATTTCAAATATAGTTTAAAACATATATAAATATTACTTGACTTATCTCTTCTTATTTTCTTCTATTTTAAGAGTCTTTTTAAAGATTTTGACACATTACCATTCCTTGAATCTTTTGTCGTCCTACTAATTTTTTTATTCTCATTTATGCTTAGTATATTTTTTCTTTCTATTTGTGTTGTTGTTATTTTTATTCTGTTTTGAATTTGTATTAGAAGTAGAAATGTGTTTCTTTTGTCCAATTGTGTTTTTTTGGTATTTTTCAACTTATGAATTAAGAGATTTTTTTTTTGCATATATATTGAGCAGGATATGTGATTTTTTTTTTCTACAAAACTATTAATTAGATTATAGTTTATTGTTTATGTGCATAATAGCTTGATTAGAGCGTAATTCAAAATTGGATTTTCTGTAAAAAGTTAATTCAAGCTTAGGAAAAAAAGACTTACAATCGAGTTGAGAAGAACAATAATTTATTTTTAATTATTGTTATTAATGATTAATCTTAAAATAGATTATGTGGGTTTGTAAAACAACTAAGACTTGAGTCTCCAAGATATTAAAAGTCTACTATCGAGATTACTTTCTTGATAATCAAAACCAGGTTTCATTGTTTTAATTCACTCGTTTTGTATACTTATATTTAGTAGTGTTTTATATATTATTTTTTTTATTTTAAATATATATATATATATATATATATATATATATATATATATATATGTGTGTGTGTGTGTGTGTGTGTGTGTGTGTGTGTCAACTAGAAAATTTGAATTAGGTTATTCAAAAATTCAAAAAAAGAGAAGAATTGAGACTTTAATTGCATCACAAAAAAGAGTTATGAATAAATTTATAAAAAATAGATAAGAAAACATTTAGAATTGATTACTTTTTGTAAATATAGATCAAGCAATTATCACACTTCAAAGTAGATTTGAACAATTTAAAATATATGAAGATATTTTTAGTTTTTTATTTGGTGTTAAAAGAGTAAAGTCACTAGATTGTACATTGTTTAACAAAACTGCTTAAACCTTGAAATTTTTTTAAAACATGATATTTTATTGGATATTGATGAATTTGATTTATTTTCATAATTAAATATCTTAAGAGAAATTATATGTTTGGAAAATGATAAACCAATTGACATTCTTAATTATATAAAAAGAATATATTCATTTCCAAATGCATATATAACTTATAGAATGTTAATAATTTTAGTGTTAGTTGTTTCAACCAAAATGAATTTTTTCAAAGTTAAAGATAATAAAAACTTATTTAAGATCAATAATATCTCAAACAAAATTAAACAGATTAAACTTATTATATGTTGAAAAAGAAATGTTAAATGAAATTAATTATGACAATTTAATAAATAATTTTGATTAAAAAAGCCTAAAAATTAAATTTTAAATAAAATATCTCATTTTGTAAGTTTGTTAGGTCTCCACTCTGCCTTGGTGATTGCTTCTCTCAAAGAGACGGATTAAAAATTATGTCACTTTTGTACATTGTGTAATAAAAAATTTATTGTTACGAAAGAGATTTTAAGTATAACTCGACCGACTTATAAAATAAGGTTTACACTTTATATATTATAAAATTGTGTTATTTCTTATTGATGTAATACTTTTTAACATTTATAGTTTAAATACTTAAATTGAAATGTAACTTTCATTATTAAATATCATCTCACAGAAAAACTCGGAAAAACACATTTTATATACATTTTTTTTCTGAGTTTAACTATTTTCAACTTATTTAATTAATTGTCAGAGAAATGTATGGACATATCAGCCATTTGAATCAAAGTGTCCCAAAACTGAACTATCGATGAGAAGAAGGCCATTCATAATTGGCTTATTCATGAATCATGCCATGAAACATCATACAATTGAAATGTAAAAGAGACTTTTCTACCATCAACTCCAACGATCCAAACTTGAATTGGAACCTCATAAACATATGGGTGTTAAAAATCAAATTAATTAAAATTCTTTATTTTTGTATATCTATTTTTCTCAATGGATTTGTTTGGTTTAAATTTAACATTAAAAAAACTCAAGAATTTAATTGAATCAAATTATTTATCGTATTCATGTTTAATTAGCAACTAAATTTTGTCTATATTCTTAAAATTGTTTAATAGGTTGATTGAATTACAAATAAAATGTATTTATATTTACAGTTATAAAAGTATATTGTAGTTTTTTTATTTGTATTGTTCATTTACGAATGTGGAAGAGTTTTTTTACTTGTATTGTTGAGTTATGCTTTTTCCATTACTTTCTTAATGTTTCTAGAAAAGGCTTCAGGTGCCTTTAGTATATAACATGTTTTTGTTCATAACACAACACTAGATAACTGCTCAGATTCTTTTTATATATATAAATCCAAATTTAGGTCAATCTTATTTAGAACACAGCCATGATAAAAACTTATTGCAATATATATCTTTATTTGTTGGCGTATAGTGCGTATTATCTATAACAACTGTATTTTTAAAAGTTAGTAGTGAAATGATTATTTTAAAAAGTTACATATTTTTTTTGTAAAATTTATCAATTATATGTCTAATGATGTGTTTGAGCGTTTGGTTAATCTTAACTATGTAAATATAATTTAATAATGCGTGTTTTTGGTTAGTGAGTTTATGACTTTGAAATCCAGAATTCTTTTATTAATATAATATTGGTTTAATTACTTTTTTTGTTTTATTTTTGTCTCAAAATATTGAATTGGTCTTTTAATGATTTTAGTTTCAATTTGATCATAACTTTTGAAAAATTAATGTAATTTGATTCTTTATGTTAAATTTGTTTAAATGAATTAAGGATTGTTTTCAAAATTAAACTATTAATAAAAATGGTTTGTTTTATTAGTATAATTAGCATATTCTTATTATTAATTTTGATAAAAAAAAATTTTAATACATTTTAAAAATATTTAACGAAAAAAAATCAAATTATATTAATTTTTTAAAAATCAATATAAAATTAAGATTAAAAGAAAAAAACCAAACTTGAAGAACGAAATTGATATTTTAAAAAAAAGCAATAACCAAATAAATAATTAAACTTATAATATTTTATCGGTTGATTATTATTAAAAATAGTATGTGTAATTTGTTTACCTCTTTTATTCTCTGTGAAATAAAAGTTTTGTAATATAGTTTGACCCACTTATTTTATCAACTAGAATGTTCACTAATTTTGTCAAACTTTATTATGAAAATAATGGTAAAAAGTTAAAGTATCTTAATTAGATAAAATAATAAATTAAAAATTCAAAGTATCTAAATATTATGACTAATATTTAAAAGTATCATATTATCAATTTACATAATTAAAATAAATAAATATTATAATAAAAATTTATAAAAATGATAAAGAAATAATGTTCGATTTACATTTAACAACCTAATTCGATTGAAACTTATGATAAACTGATTCATTCATGAATCAAAATTTGGACACCATTTTTCTTAACCATTCAAATATGATTATGAGGAGAGGATGAACTTAATAAGCAGAAATACTACTACTCAACATCAAACATGGTAAATATCAAATTCGATGTGATGACGGTTCAATAAAATATTATTATTTATCGTACTAAATTTAGATATGATGGTTGTCTTTTTTTCTTGTATTTTAAAAAATACATACATTAAATTAAATTCATTTAAGGAGTATTAAATTTTTTTAAAATCATTAAACCCGATGTACTTGATAAGTACTTTGTAATTTGTGTGTTTTCTATGAACATGATCTACTGGCATTTCAAAATTTCTCTTGGACGATATCATTTATGACATCTATTTAATACTTTCTTTATTGTTGTTATAGTGTTCATCTAAAAACAAATTACATGGTAAAAGATGTGGTAAAACTCACCAAAAATATTTGAAGTGCGATATGAAGTAAACCAAATATAGCACTTTAACATTTAAACATTTTAATATACTCTCCTTCTAATGCCTCTTTTCTTTTATATATAATCAGATTGTTAACTTTATTTAGTTAAAGTAAAAAAAAAAGTTATGAAAATAGGGATACCTCACTAAGGAAAAAATTGTTATAAGATGAATAAATTAATTAATTAAAATGAGACTATAAAAATCTCAATAAATATAAAATGAAGTCAGACATTTACTTTATATATATATATAATTATAAGATTGGTAGAATTAATAAATAAATCGGATTGGAATTACTTATATCTTATACGATTATATCTTATACGAAAATTATTATAAAATATATAAATAAATAAAAGTATAAATATTTATTTTGACCATAAGAGTTAACACATTAAGATTCTAGAAACAGTGCCCTTCTTAATTCTACATGTGAAACCCTCTTAAAAATAATCTCTTTATTTTTCTCTTCTGTAAGGACCCAAACACCAGTTATTCCCACTCTCTCCCTCTGCTCTCAATTCTCCTTCAAAACTTCTCCTACTTGATCAGTTCCCTCACCAATTGTTTGCAATTGTGACCAGATTTTGGAAGAACAGACTCAACAGAACCCTCTGCTGCTTCATCCCTCAGCACCCCTCCTCCTCAGTAGGTTCCATTTCTGTTTTGGTCCAATTCTAGCTAGAATTCATCTCTTTTGTCTCTGAATTTTGTGTTTAATTATGGGATTCTTCCTTCTCTATGTCTTAATGATGAACTTCTAGGTTAATTTAAGATCTCTGCCTCCTTGATACCAATTTGACTTCACCAAGCTCAAATCTTAGCTAAAAGGTAAGGGAAGCTAACCTTCACTTGATTTTCGAGTATATAGTGTTGTTGAGTGCTTAGATGGTATGATTCTTTGTTTAATTATTGTTTGGAACTACTTGTGGTGTGAAATTGTATTTTGGCATGAATCTCGTAGCTCTGCATGTGAAGAAGAGCTTGGAATCCTGATAATTTCGCCCAAGCGAGCAGCTCTCGCCTGAGCGAAAGTATCAGAGAGTTACCTCTATCACTGCGCGAGGTCTCGCCTAGGCGAGCTGGGGTCGCTTGAGCGAGGAGTCCTCTCGTCTAAGCGAACCAGCTTAGCCTGAGCGAGAATTCGCTCAAGTATTTGGGTTGCCCACTGTATGGGGTCTCGCCCAGGCGAGAGGAGTCCGCCTAAGCGAGATTACTCCCTAGCCTAGGCGAGATTCTCTAGCTTAAGCGAATTTCACTGCAGAGTTATTTATTTTCTCTGTTTTAGATGCACAATGACTTTATTTAGTGAGATAATGTGATGTTTGCTCATAGTATGCTGGATAATCGTGATTGGTAATATATGTATATAATTGTATAATGAAAGTTTAAGGAATGAGGTTGTGAAGGGATGTGATGGAACTAGGATTTCAAGGAAAATTCTAAGAGAAGTACTTAGTGTGTGTAAGCACTTAAGGACTCGGATTTGGTTGGCATCCTGACGCTCCAATAATCCATTAAGACTCATGTAGAGTGTGATGGGTTATGTCGTGAGGAGTAGCAGGAGGTCCTAGTCTATGGACCCGATCAGTCATAGACGCGAAGGGGACTTACCTTGGGAGTGGTTGGGTGATAACTCCTTGAGCCTAAACTCTGCAGAGTTTGGGAACCTTCACAGGTGCAAGCCACCAAGAGATCCAATTGGCTTATATAATCCGGATATTGAGTTTAGAGTCATGTACTTGTGTGTCTTGTAGTGGTGACTTAATTAAATTCTTATGGATGTGAATTTACTTATTTATGTTTATGACTACACTGCATGATTCATGTTTGGTTAGCTTACTCTTCTTGTCTGGCTCGTTTTTCTTATGAATGTCTTCTTTTGCGATGACCACCTACGACTTGGTGTGAACAGAGAAGGATCCAGGTGAAGATACCCCTCCCTTGGACCGGATATGACCCTCGGCTACTGGTGTTTATTTTGTAGTTTGTTCATGCTTTTGTAATAGAGTATTTTGGGATGTACGTGCTATATCTTTTCCTTAGCATAGGTCATGCGAGTAGTTGGAAGTTTAAACGGTTACTTGGGATGACTGTATTAAACTTGTGTATGGCTTTTCTGACTATCTGCTTTGTTATATCATATTATGATGACATTTTGTTTAGTAGCTTAAAAACTATTAAATGGAATGTTACACTACAAATAATAAATAATTTTTCAATAATTATATTATTATTTACCATTTGAATAGTTTTCTTCATAAATATTCTAAGATATAAAACTTAAACTAATCCCTTTCATTTACAATTTTAAAATTTGAAACATATTTAATTTATAATGTTTCATTATACTTAAATTGAATTTAGATTTTAATATAGACTTTTTTATTCTCACTATGGTGACACTCTAAAATTCATCAATTTGTTACACTAAAAAAAATTGGTTATTATCTAGAAAAAATTATTTACGAAATATTTTTATAAATAATTTTATTTTATCTACGAAATATAATTATAAATAAAGAAAAGACTCGTGAATAAAAGAAAAATAAATTACATATAAAAATTTCATAAATAATCATATTCATTAGCAGAAATTTTTTCTACAAAATGTTACATGTGAAATTTAGCGTAAATAACGAATATTGTAAAAAAGTATAAAAATTATTTTAAAAAAATTTACCTATGAAAATATTTGATATGTAAAAATTATATTATTTTTTATTAAAAAAAATATTTTTAAGTAACTATGTAATATTGCCCAATGTTGGTTCAAACAATATTTTTATAGATAACAAGCATATTTTTTGTAGTGTCATGACGTTAAATTTATTAAAAGAGATAAAATAAAATAAAAGAATAGAAATCATCCACACCAAATTTATAACGTGATACTTGTTTATTCGTTGATGGGATTCATGGTCTCGTTACGGTTGTTGCCGTTAAATGTAGTGATAATCGTTGGTTGGTCATTGAAACCTTATTATTATGTGGTTTAGACAATTACAATAACTAACCTGATGTAATCACTTTGTCTGCTGCATATACCGTCTCAAATTTAAAGAGACACTTCTTCAAACTACAATTTTCATTTGTTATACAATGATCAAGAAAAATAGTACTGAGTTAAAAATACATAGCAACCTTAAAAATTTCACATCTAATTACGAAAAGACAATTTCATAATATATAAGTAAAGATATAAATTTTACTTTACAAACTGGTTATGAAAAATTGAGTTAGACTTAAAACCCACTTCTAAAAAATACAACAACAAAAACATAAACTTAGGAATTAGAATAATGTTCCGTCTATGTTGTGTGACAGTAAGAAAGAAATGGGAAAAGCGTTTATCCCAGAAGACAAAAGACAGGAAAGTGGGAAGAAAAATGGCGTTAATGAAGCAGACAAAGTCAACAAAGTGGTATGGATAGATAGTATATTATGAGTTAAAGCTAACGATAAAAGCTACGTGATGAGAGGGAAAAAAAGATGAACACGATGAATTTAAGAGACCAAACCAAACCTTTGATAACATCATCCCTTGCTCCTTTGACCTATGTTCTGGTGACACAAACCATTCACTTTGTTTTTAACACAAAGCATATGCATCATCTACGACCAACACATCAATTCCATGCTTATCTCTTTTCTCACTACCACATTCATCGTTTAACTCTCTCGTGTAACACAAAAGATATAACATTTTTTTTATGGTTAAGGATTCATTCACATATCCACATGCAAATTTAAGACTATATTAATTCTTGGTCGTTATTTTTGACCACTCATCTCTTTTTTTTTTTTTTTC
>Ga0209589_1011251_pt1 | contig 12683 bp, 2 predicted proteins | sample CowpeawhiteBW_FD_187525 | JGI IMG/M metagenome (GOLD analysis project Ga0209589, IMG submission 187525) | Root nodule microbial communities of legume samples collected from California USA - Cow pea white BW (SPAdes) (version 2) | ecosystem: Host-associated > Plants > Roots > Nodule | place: USA...
AATATAAAAAAGCTCCTAAATATTAATTAATGTATAATGTATTTTAAATTTATGAATTTTTAATTTTAATTTTTCTTTGATATAAATATTTATGAAAGAATTGGTTAAGTATCTCTAAGCATAGAGTGTCAAACATCTAGCTTGAATATATCAAATCCAAAGGATACACAAAAATATGCAATAAAATAATTTGAGACCAAGACGTGATGCATAATGAAAAACAAATTGTGAAAATTTTATCCAAACCTAAAATCGGTCCAGCAATAAAATATTTGAGTAATTTATATGAATTTTAGGTTAACATTACATTTGTATTGCTGTATATATAAAAAAGGTGTATCCAAAAGCAATTCTACCATTGCACATCGAATCATCAATCTATAATACTTCAGCAACTGCATCTTATTAACAAAGATCATTCGAATTATAAGTAATCTACTATTTTAGTTAATTTATGATTTTTTAAAAAGAAATCAAATAAATGAAATAGATAGTTTTTAACTGATGGATATTAATATCAATAATAGCATTAAGTTTGGATAATTTGGATCTATAGAAGAAATAAATTATTTTCATAATCAAGATAATGGAAGAAGCAAGAAGCAGCAGAGACAAAAAAGCTCCAACTTGAATGAAATTAAAACTAACCTGTGCAAGTTTGCAAAATACAACGATTGGTGTTATTTGCAGGCACAAAGATGTCTGTAGGAATACCCAAAAGGAAAGAAAAGAAAAAAACATTGTCACTTGTTAATCCAGTTGGAAAGTTGAGTGGGGTTCACAATTCCCTTTATGCAGGTCCCCTTTATCTTCAAAAGGTTTGATACCTCCTCGTAACTACCATGCTCCTTCACCGCACTGGGTTTCACCTCCCCAGTCTGCGGGTTCAACCGGATTCTCTTCTGTTCTACTGAGGTAGAACCAGATAAGTCGGGTCGGGCCGAGTCCAGTTCAATCCTCCGACCCAAAAGTGTTCCTTTGGTCAAAAACTCGTGGGCTAGATACCCGGCTAAAAGCCCATTTGAGGGTGGTGGCTCAGCGGCTTTTGGTGGAGCCGATTTATCAACTTCAGCAAGCTTCGCCTTTCTTGAGTTGCCACCTGGAAAATTTCTACGAGGATGCTGACTCATTATCGAATTGTACGAAGCGTAGAGGCCACTACTACTTTTGTTTTTGGAAGGGCAAATTTGCGAAATCCCAAGTTTTGTCGTTAGTGAAGGAACCTCAAACCGGGTCCACAACTAAAGCGTTCCAACATGCAATTAAAAACAGCAACAACAACGGTAACAAAAAAAAATTAATAACAATAATAATTTAAAAAATTAGGCGAAAAAAGAGTTGGTTAGGGTTGTGGAAGAAGGAAACCAGGAATCGGCGTTGGGTGAAAAAACGAGAACAGATCTGGTAGGGTTTGAGGAGTCACCACCGCATGCGACGGAGTGAGAGAGATTATATAGATGAGTGAGAGACCAGAAAGAAAAGAGCGGAATTGTGATTTGGGAGTACGAATGGGAGAGGGAAGAGGAATAATAGTGTGCGAGGAAAAAAAGAGGGTCATAATATATTTATCTACCAATTTGTTTTACTCATTTGTCCCTCAATTTTCAATATATAACTCCTACGTCACCAATAATAAGTTATAACTATTTTCTATTTTAGGTTAAATACAATTTCAGTCTTCTTCATTGGTTAAATATTACTTTTGTTTTATTTTATATAAATTCATTCACATTTGGTCAGTACAATTGTTTTAAAAAATTAATATGCGTCTCTCTAAAAATATACGTGAATTTATAAACCGGCAAAGATGATCAAGGAGGATAAATGAACTCTTAGATAAATAAACGGATTAAATATATTTTTAATTTGTTTGATGTAAATTTGGAATTTGTTATTGTTAAAAATTTTAATACATTTTTTTAAACTTTAAAAATAAATTAATATAATTTTTTTAGTTTAATTTTGTTAATTTTTTTCAATTAACATTGAAACGGGGATTCCTGGTTAATATTGGAGTGAAAATGTATTGGTGTACACAATCAAAATGTTAGCACGAAACGCGTTAACACATGTCAACAAAATTTAATAGAATTGAGATAAAATGATTATATCTATTCATTTTTTAAATTTGAAGACTAAAATGTATCAAAGTTTCGAACATAAAAAATTTTCAATTCATCTGTATATTTGGATTAGACAATTTAATAGAGTAATTTATTTATTGAAGAATTTGAAATACTTTCACAGAAAATGATATGTTTAGATGAAAAAATTAAAAGGAGATTGAAATTGAAAAATTTTGAATAAGGTATTTTAAATAACTATAATGGTAAATTTGAAATTCACTAAAAAAAAGAAAGAAATTAAAATGTCCAAAGTTGTGAAATTGTTAATTGGTTAGGACAAGAAAAGTCCACAAGTCCAAACATTCGAGTCGGGCGAACATAAAGATGTCAAAATAGGTTTCAACTTAGTTTACCACGAGTTCGAATCGGGTTGAATTGAGAAAATGTCATTTTTTTCAAAAGTAGGTTGAACTGAACCAATTCACTTAATCACGGTTAAATGGGTTTAAACCGAGTTGGAAGTAGGTTGACCCACAAGCCACCAACAACAACACTATTAATTTTTTCAACAATTTTAAATTTTTTTTATTATAATTATTTTATTAGAATATTTAATTTATTTTTTTATCAAGTTATATATGTTGATACTTTAATCTTTAATTATTATCTTTATAATAATATTTTGAGAATTAGGTGAACACTTTGATCTTATTATTATAAAAAAATTAATCAAATTAATTCACTTTCATTTTAGTATAATAAATATATAAAATAAATTGTAAAACGAAAAAAATTGTATATACACCATGGATTCATGGAATTAAATATTTTATATAAAATAAAGCATACTCAAAAAATTATGTTGTCATGGTTACGAAGCCTTTTTTTTTTTAGTACATTGAACTCGTAGCCTTGTTTCATGGTATTAAAGTTGGTTGAGAAACTGGTTCTATCCAGCTAAATTGTTATTCAAATTCCTTACAATATAATCTATATCATTTAAAAAAAATGGAGTTTTTTATCTCCCTGTTTTGTTGGAACAGGAATGAAAAGTATAATTTTGGATAGCTTTATGTTAGATTTTTCGAGAGATGATTTACTAGGAAGATATAATACTAATGAGACTTGAGTTCAATCACATATGATATCATTTTTAATCCAAAATCTTAATACAATTAGTTCATGAGTCTTTATCCTTATATGATACTCCACTTTTTTATTTATACCCAATATAGAACTTATACACATACTTAGATTCCCAACACTTCAAATGTTAGTGTATTTAAAGATATCATATGTTAACTTTGAATAACCTCCAACTATACAATGTAGACATATTTGTATATTGTAAAACACATATGTGCCTCATAATTTTCAATGTATATATGGTTGAAGACAGGACCATGTCAACCAGTGGCGGATCTTGACAAAAAATGTTGGAGAGGCTAAAGTAATATAATTTTGAGATTATTAGATTCGATCATTAGTATAATGTTTTAAGAAATGAATTCTCTAACTGAAGAAATAGAGTTTATCTTCTTTTCATCAATAGTTTCTTTTTTATCACTTTTAAAAAATGAATTTATTCTTTTATTTTTTTATCAATATACTTTTCTTTTGTAAATGACATTAAAAAATAATTTATCATAGTATTTTTTTATAATTGAGACACATAATTATTAAAAAAATATTATAATCAAGTCATAATTAAAAATCGGTTATGAAAAAACACATAATACATTTTTTTTTCTACATTATTTATTTTTCTTCTATATTCATAAAAAAAAATATACAAAAAAGCTCATGAGATAAAAAATAATGTTTTTCGTTATTGAGACATGAGTCTAGAAAAGGATGTGATAAATGAGAAATGAGAGCAAAAATAATGAGTTTGTTTCTAACTTTTTTTTCTTCAAGAACAGAAAGAAAACATATGAGAGTAAAAAATGATTACAATATTAGAGTGAGAAATTATTACAATTTATGAAGAACTAAAAAGATAATGAGAAAGAAAATAAAAATTATCTTAAAAAATATTTGGCTTAATTACTCTTTTGATTCATGTTTTGGTTTAAAAATGTTAAATTGATCCTCCAGTTTTTAGTTTTAATTTGGTCCCAATTATTGAAAAATTGATACAATTTGATCTTTTACTATAAATTTTGTTAAATTTTTTAAAACAAATCAATGACTTTTTTTTATTAAAATTGAAACTTTTAATATATGGTTTGCTTTGTTGATGTAATTAACATATTGTAGGATCAATTTTTGAGAAAGAAAGGAACCAAAAAAAATTAAACCTAAATATTTATATTCTTTATTATATTTAATTTTATGTTTTATTATCTATTAACACTAAATTTTGTACTTTATAAAATAAATAGAAAAATACAAAATTTAATTTTCATCAATTTTTAAAGGGTTAAATATGTTTTTAGTCCCTCAAGTTTCAGTGAATTTTGAGATTAGTTCCTCTTCGAAACTTTATACTAATTTAGTCCTTCATCTTTAGAAATACGTGGATTTAGTCGTTCTTACCAAATTTTGTTAAGTTTATTTGACGTTTCAAGCGTATTTCATAATAATATTTGAATTGTTTATACTGTTTGACACATTTTCGCTTCAATGTTAACTCAAATATTATCATAAAATGCGTTTAAAATGTCAAATAAACTTAACAAATTTGGTAAGAAGGATTAAATCCACGCATTTCTAAAGATGAAGGACTAAATTGGTATAAAGTTTCAAAAAGGGACTAATCCCAAAATTCACTGAAACTTGAGGGACCAAAAACATATTTAACTGATTTTTAAAATATACTACCTACAATTTTATACTATGATGATCAACGAGAAATAAAACCCACACAATGAAATAAGGACGAAGGGAAGGGAAAAAATAAAATATAATAAAAAACTAAATATTATAAAAAACTAAAAGTTTATTAGTATAGAATTTGATAGAAGTAACTTTTAGCATGGAGATCAAAACAAAAAAAAAAAAGTGTAGTACATGAATTTCACTGTAAAAATAATATAAGTATATAAAGTGTAATACAAGTAATTATGATTTCATCTATTTAATTTAAATACATCTTAATCTTACAAATTTAATTTAATAAGGTGAGATTTGACTTCAGTTATATATCATAACTTGATTTTTATTTTTTTTTTTCAATGTAATTAGCTCTTTATGTTAAGACATTGAATATTGAAATTGAAGAAAATCCAATAGTAGATGGCATGATATGTTTAAATCTCCAGTGAAAGAGACTCTTATAGAAAAGTGACTTTGTAAGAAGTGATTTAACTCTATTTATATACTATGGTTCGTGGATTCAATAATAGATAAAACAATGAATATAAATCCCAACTAAAATAAACTCTTATAATTTTGAAAATATTAAAGTATTAAATTTAAATTTAACTTTATAAAAGTAACTCAACAAAATGAGACTTACCTTATTTTCACGTATATTATAATTTTTTTATATATATTATACTATAGTCTTATTTCTAGTTATTATAAAATATTGATAGTGACTCAAATTTTCTACTAATATAATCTTACATTTGGTGGTAAAAAATTTTCGATCATGCTCACGTCAATAAATGGTTCACAATAATTTGTGGTCTAATACGCTAAATTTCTTTTAAAATGTTTTATTTATTTTTCATGTTTTTTAATTATATTCATAATTTTTATTATAATGTTATTTAGAATTATCAATTGAATTGTCATGCGTTATTAGTATAAAAAAATCGGTTTATTCATCGGAAAATTTTCCCCAATATTGTTTTTTAATTGACAACACAAACCTATTAAATAATAGTACGAAAAAAGAAACACGAGAAAGAATCTTTCATGTCTACCCCAATTACCGATTCCTCCACTGGCATCAATTATCAGCTAGCTAGACACGTTTTCAACTGTCACTTTCTGTCTTTTTCTATTGTCAATGTCATATCTCTCAATACTGCAACTCCTGCTGATGGGTTTGGGTCAGATTCCTAGCTGAATTTAAACTTAGGCTTTACCTTTTGCACCCCTTAATATATATTCTTGTTCTATCTCATCCCCTTGTACCTTAAGCTTTCATGTTACTTTTCTTCTCATATTAGATGACATGTTTGAATTTAAACTTAGGCTTTATCCACACTTGTTCGGATAAACAAATTTATTTTTGAAAAAAATAAAAAATAAAATATTTTGAAGTTAATAATAAATAAAATAATTTTTTTCAAAGACCTCCAAACTTTAATTTTAGTAAAAAAAAAAGATTAAAAGAGAAGTAAAAACAAAAGAAGAAGAAAGAACTCAATTTATTTTCAATTATCAGACTCTTGTTTTTGAGTCCAACAATTCAACATATCTTCTATCATTTGTTTGTTATGCTCATAGAGAAATTAGTTATATGATTCTAATAATTAAAATCAATATCTCTTCATATAATTAAAATCAATACTATTAATTGGGATTGATTTTGTGCTCTGATTTATAAATTGTTGAATTAATATTACCCATCTTGTTTGATATTGTGCTCTGATTTGATATGATTTTATTCCCAGAATGTGTTGCTATTATGACCAATTTCTTCCTTATATTTTACATTACAATTAAGGCTATGATTGCATTGATTTGTGAATATAAATAGGGAGTCAGTCACATGAAAAGAGATAAAATAAAAAAAAGAGAAAACAAAATATTCTCTACACTTCCTCTCTCTCTTTCTTACCACCCACATAGACACACCTTTTTTTTTCATCTCTCTTGGAAACAAAAATAAAAAAAATTAGAAAAGGAGGCGAGAAAAGAAAAGAGAAAAGATAGTTATAATATACAAAATGAGATAGTGAGATTGATACAAGAGAAGAGGAATTGAAAAGTGTAGAAGGTATGTCAGTGATGTTATTCTCTCAAATTTATATATATTTTTTATATTATCATTAAGGGATATTATTTTCTACTATTCATAAATATTTTATTCTAAAAATCATAAAAAATAATTTTCTTCATTTCTTTTTCGTGTTTGTCCGGTCAGTTGCGTCGTATGACACCAATTTTTCAATTTTTTTTTTCTAAAACATATAAAATATATATAAAGAACTAAAGATAAAAAAGTTTTCTTTGTGTTAATTTTGTGTTTGTGCGGTCACTCGTATCGCATGACACTCATTTTCAAATAATTAAAAATACCAAAAAAACATAAAAAGTTTTTTAAAATCCACCAAACAAAAATTAAGTCTTTTTCTCAAATATTTCTTTCATAAAAAACTACCTACGTAACCTTGATTCTCCATGTTGAATGGAGATACGTAGAGTGAGAATTAATCCTTGTCGGACCCAAAAAATTAAAAAAAAAAATGTTTCTTTTGTACATCCTTTTATTATTTTTTTGGAAAAATTAAAAATATTTTTAAAACCATATCCTTTTGCATGTTTAATTAAAGGTACTATCTTAGGATGGATGTTGTGGGGTGCTAATACCTTTTTTACGCATAACTGACTCTCGAACTCAAAATCTGGTTTTTTGCCGACATGCCTTATTTTATTTTGTTTTTTCGTAGTTTTCCTGAATAAACTATGGTGGCAACTCCAAATCTTTTTTTTAATATTTTAGTTTTTGTTGGTTGTTCCGTCACGATTTTGGTTGTGACAGCCTCTCATGTTACTTTTCTTCTCATACTACTCCACCTCGATGTCTGTGCTCTGCATTGTTAGAATTAAGTTGTGATGATATTTTGAGGGATGATTATAGAAAAGATTTAATATCAAGCAAGATACGACTCTAATCCATATAAATAATTGACATTATTTTTAATTTAAAATTTTAAAACAATAGATTTTTATCCATATATGGTGTTTAACTTTTTTTTTATCTAATATAAGACTTAGACTCACATTTAATTTTCCAACGATCTTCCTCTTAATAATGAGTCCCTTACATTTAGAATTCTAACAATCTCTTCCTCAAAGATGAGTTCCTTTCAACCACAAGTTCCTCAATGATGATTGTACCTCGTTTGAGCCAATCTTCAAAACAAATATCAGTTATGATAATCACTTATGTATTTTTCGAGATATGATCATTGGTGAAATTAATTCAACACCAAATGAGATATGAGTTTAACCGAGATAAAAGATTGACATCACCTCCAACCAACCTAAAACCTTAAAACAATAAATTTATGGATCTTCATCTTTATAAAATTGTCAACTTTCTCATCTTTATCTAATATAAAACTTAAACTCACTTAGATTTTGAACAACTGTATCATAACTTTTTTATATAAGTTATTTTGAAGTTTTTATATTGATTATAACACAATATAACAATGGTATAAATGTCATTTCCTTTTTTCTCCGTAATTCTTTACTCATATGTAAGTTTCTTTCAATTTAAATTCTCCAATGTTCTCAAATTGCCACTATCCTTTATCTTAAAAATTATAATAATGAAAAGATACAAAGCATAATAAATGTATAAGATACATATGATAAGATCATATAAACTAAACTACCCTAAATCAATATCCAATATCATTGTCCAATAAGAACCTCTAGGCCTTTCCGCAAATTCTTCCTCTCTCTCATATATTCTTTCCTCCCTCTCACGATGAGATTTATTTTAATTTCAATCTCGTTATTCCTAATTATAATATTCCAATTACGTTGTCTTTAATTCTAACAATAATTTCGTCTTCACATAAATAAAAAAATATATACATTTACAACATATTAGTTTGAGAGAAGAAATGAGATGATGATAAAAGAGGAAAAACAATGACACACAGTACATAATGAGAGATAATAAAAAACATTATGGAGATTAAAAATGAAGAGAGTGACAATAATATCAAACTGTGTTCGAGATTGTATGTTAAGTAGAAATAATATCAAATTATATTATATAAATGAAGACAAACGTAACTTTATTGAACTGATTTTATAAAGTTGGATCATCCTTAAACCTACTTCCCTGATAAATTGTTAGAGAAAAAAAAAATATAAAAAAGACATTGATATATTACAATTATAATTTTTTACATAGATTCTTTACAAATATTGATATTCCTTATGAAAATACTAGCGTAAACACAATCGCTATTGCGCATAGCGTCTGTGTATATACATTTTTTAAATATGCGTATATTAGTAGGTGATAATATTATAATGTTATTAAGTTAATATATAAATTAAAATTATATTTATTAAAAATAAAGTGAAATATATCAGAACAAATGAAAAAATAATCATTGATAAATAAAGAAGAAGAGAAGAAGTAGAGACATCCGATTTTATAAAAAGCTTGTAAAAGTAACCGTTAATTTTTAAAAATTTAATAAATTATTATATTTAAAGGGTAAAATTTGTATTTTGAAATGTGGACACAAAAAGGGAATTCCCTTTATATATTGTTATAGATAAACAACATAAAAAATCTAAATTTTTATATCAGTTAATAAATTATTCTCTGTATCAAATAACTAATATAAAAAGTTAGATTTCTCTTTTGAAAAAAGTTATCTTTATTTATTTTTCTCTCAATAAATTTCCAAAATTGTTCAAAGAAAAAAAAAGTCATTTTTTATATACACAAGACTTTTGCTACTTTAATTTTATATTTTGTGAAATTTTTTTGTATAAATATTTCGTAAAACTTTTAAAATTCACATGGCAATAAACTTTTCTTTTTCTAATTTTTATAGAAAAATCACATGGCAATAACTTCAATTTGAAATCCCTGTAGAAATATATAAATTTTAGATTAAACGAATATGAAAAATACTTGCATATACTAGTGAAAAGTTTAACTGAGATGAAAAAAAATAGAGTTGTCAAAATGGGCCGCTCGGCCCAACCCAACTCGATTCATTATGGATTGGCCACTTAGTAAGCTAACCTAACCCGGTTCACTTACAAGCAAGCTGGAATTTTTTGAATATGGTCCAGTCTACCACGGGTTGGTGGGTTAAAGGGGTTGACTCACTAGTCCACTTAAATAAAATAATATATATATATATATATATATATATATATATATATATATATATTCTTAAGCCATAAATTAAAATTCGGATTAAAATTTAAATAAACTTCAATACAATTCAAATACAATCCAAAATGACATTAAACTGCAATACAAAAAAAAAAAACAAATTACTATCTAAGATCAAAACGTTCTTGTCACTTATCCAGCTATAATATTAGATTCTTGAACGGATAAAATCACAACATTTTTATCTCTTGAAGCATCTTCTTTATCCTCATCTATTTAGAGTTAAAGTTAGGTTTCCATTTGCCAACCCACTAATGTGTTTGGTTAAAAAAACAATCCAACATTGCAAAGTCCAACATAATGCGTGTGACCATACAGGTTGGTGGGCCAACCCGGGTAAGTCAGGTTCTTGGTGGGTTGAGTCAAAAACTGGTTCGTACTGAAATTTGTAGAAAAATTTCAACTCAATCCGGTCCAAACCCATGGTGAACCAGGTTTGTCCACGAGGTTCTTACCCACTTTAACAACTCTAAAAAAACATTATTTACGTTAGTCCAAATTATAATTAATATAAAATGTTTATTCTATTTATAAATTTGTCATTATATAAGTGAAACATAATCATAATCATAATTACATATATATATATATATATATATAATTTGTTATTTTAATTAATTATATTATTATTATTATTCTAATTAAAATCATAAGATATAAAAATTATTTGTATTGATAAATGTTAACTTTCGCTCTCAAAAGTCCTTGTTAAATAACGCTTTTACACTAAATTTTTATAACTATGTATGTTTGATCCATATAGTATAGATGATGCAATGAAGTACTTTTTACCGGTAATTGCTAAACCTATTGATTATTTTTACTACGTAATAGTTAACTCAAAAAGGAGGAAGAGTAATTGAATGTCTTGTAAAGTGATAACAAGTCAATGTTGTAGATGAATTTTGCTTTGTTAAAAGAAGGAAATAGACATTGACTTTGGGAATGGTATACATCAAAAGAAATTAACATTTATGGGCAATTATTTTGTGATTGAGAAGTGGAAGAGCTTGGTCATATTTGGAGGCCTGAAAACAAACTCTAACTGTACAAGTTGAGTTGGGCATTTAATGTTTTTTCCTTTTCTACGTATATACACCTAAGGTAAGACAAACACATACTCTACTGCTACAACTCAGGATAGGATCAAAAATCAGAACGATTATTCTTCCCAAAATTTACAGTGTCTTTTGGTAAAGTTTTTATATGGTCCAAGATCGTTATACTTTAAGGAATGCAAAAAATCTTCAATCATACCGTGCCAGGCTTCCATAAACAATTTAAACTTTACAAACATTGGTGTGAGAGTACTTAAACATACAAACATTTAATGATGCTCCAAATGAACAGTAACTTTATAGGGTATAATAATTAGAGAAACGGAGTATATTGGGTAGCACCAATAAGTTGCTAGCTTATTTATATTTGGCTTAAATATTTTTTTTCCCTTTTAATTTTGAGTGAATTTAGAATTAGTCAATCTCGAAATTTTGAATCAATTTAGTCGTTCATCTTTCAAAAGATGTGAATTTAATCCTTTTAATCAAATTTTGTTAGGTTTATTTGATGTTTCGTACACATTTCAGAATTATATTTGAGTTGTTCTCAATGTTTGACACATTTTTATTTTAATGTTAAGTCAAATACTATTATAAAACAAGCTTGAAATATCAAATAAACTTAACAAAATTTGAATAAAAAGACTACATCCACGTATTTCCAAAGACAAATGACTAAATTTCTCTAAAGTTTCAAAATTGACTAATTCCAAAATTCTTTGAAAGTTAAGGGACCCAAAACATATTTAACCCGTTATATTTTCATAAATTATTTCAAAATAACTTCGTTGTAAATAATATATTATTTTAATTGGTTTATAATTTTTTATTTTCTATATTTTAATAAGTTTTGTTATTGTTTTTCCTTTTTACGCATTATTATTTGTTTTCATTTTTTCAATTAATGATATTGAATATTTATATTAATATTACAATTTTTTAGTATTTATTTTGTAACTTTTTAAATTTTCATGTTGTTTAAATTAAAAAATAATTAATATTTCGTGACACGCACAACGAAAAGTGTAAGAAAAAAAACTTTATGTAATAAGAAATTAAATGATCAATCCAAAAGTTCAAATTTATGAAAATTAAATAAAAATTACTTTAATTTAATATTTATTAGATCAAGTAATTTAAATAAAATAACATATCTAAACCATAAATGTATACAAGTTATAAAAAATAAATAGAAATATTGAAAAATCTAATAGGAATTTAATTATTTTAAAAAATAAAAAATTATAAGTGTACAATAATGTATTTAGAAAAATACAAATTCTATTTATATAATAAAACTTCTCTTTCTATATATGTCTGTGTGTATGACACTTTTAATTTACCAAATAATTTGTTAATTAATGCTACCAAACACTTCAATCTAATAAATTAACTTATCAACTTACATATTAACTAAGAACTAACTTATGAACTACTCTTCTCAAACACATACATAAGTTATTCTCTTTAATAGAAAAAAAAAAAAACTAATAATGATTT
>Ga0209589_1011253_pt1 | contig 12682 bp, 5 predicted proteins | sample CowpeawhiteBW_FD_187525 | JGI IMG/M metagenome (GOLD analysis project Ga0209589, IMG submission 187525) | Root nodule microbial communities of legume samples collected from California USA - Cow pea white BW (SPAdes) (version 2) | ecosystem: Host-associated > Plants > Roots > Nodule | place: USA...
TGGATTCAAGAAAATCCACATTTGGATATGTTTATCTATTGGTTGGAGGAGCAATTTCTTGGAAAAGTGCAAAACAATTAGTTATTGCTACTTCCACCATGGAGGCTGAATTTGTAGCATGCTTTGAGGCTACTATTCATGCTTTGTGGTTGCGGAATTTTGTCTTAAGGCTTGGTATTGTTGACAGTATTGCTAGACCATTAAGGATTTATTGTGACAATCACTAGTGCAGTAGGGGCTTTTGGCCCCGGTTATTTTTGATATTCTGCCCCAGTTCTAGAACCGAGGCATATTGGGGTGAGGCATAAAAGGGTGGTTTTTGGCCTCGGGTGTCAACCGAAGCCATATGGGCTACTTTTCTGTCTCGGTTCTCTGAGGACCCGAAGCCATAGGGGTACTTTGCTCGTACCACCATTAGCACTGCTACGCTCATCCTCGCCATCGAGATCGTCGGCAAACGCTGTCGCGACCAGACCTTCATCAGCATTGAACGAGCAACCCACCGTTACGCTTAGACCCATGGTACCACTACACGGTCTGAATGCAACAACGACAAACCACCATGAACCAGTAGAGCCAAGAGATCTAGAGATCCAGCACCTCCACCGCCGTTCGAAGCAGAACTTCAAGCCACTGTTGCGGGCAACCCTACCACTGTGTCGCCATCACCACCACAAAAAAAGGAAGAGAGTGACCACCAAATCACGCCTTTGCCGTGAGCCGCGAGCACGCCTCCTTCGCCAATGACGAACCAAACACCACCACACAAGAAAACAAAGACGAGAATGCCTCCACCGCGCGCAAAGTGTTCGCTCAGGGACGAAGGTGAACAATGTGAAGTTGCGAATTTGGGAACCTAAATAGGGCATATGGCCTCGGTTCAATTAATAACCGAGGCCTAAAGTCCCTTTATGGCCTCGGTTAATAAAGACCCGAAGCCAAATGTGACGGCGCTGGTGACATTTTTGAAATTAGGGTTACTGGCTGACTTATAGGCCTCGGTTCTTTTTTAACTGAGGCCACAAAACCTCTTCATATTGCCTCGGTTCAAAAACACCCGAAGCCAAAAGTGTTGACGCTGATGGCATTTTTGAAATTTTGGTTACTGGGCTGCCTTATAGGCTTCGGTTCTTTTGCAACCGAGGCCTAAAACCTCTTACTGCACCGGTTTTGCACACACCCGAGACAATATAGTTGGACGAAATTGCAAAAGTGTCACCGCCTCCTTATAGGCTTCGATTCCGCTATAACCGAGGCCTATAAGGCAAAGTAAAATGTCAAATCTGCACTAGTGAATTCCGCAACTGTTTTCTTCTCTAAGAATGATAAGTACTCGAAAGGTGAAAAACATATGGATTTGAAGTACTTATCGGTCAAAGAAGAAGTGCAAAAACATAGAGTGGTAATTGAGCATATTGGTACAAATTTAATGATAGCGGATCCATTAACTAAAGGCTTACCACCCAAAACATTTATTGGTCATGTTGAAAGGATGGGTGTTATGGACAAGTCCTTGTTATGAATGTAATATGATATATATACATTATTGAAATAATGCTCTCTTTGTTTGACACTTCTGAATTCAATTATAGTTATGTTTCTGTTCATTTATTTGTCATTCACAATTAAAAGTATACATTATTGTTTTGTTTATGTGAAATGACAGGATGTATCTTTGAAAAGAAAATAAAGATACATATTATGGTATAATTAAAGTGAAATTGAGTTAGATGATTTGTGATACATGGAAGGAACCATGTTGTTGAATAGCTTGCAACCGCCAAGGTCCATCATCCAATTCAATATTAAAGAAAGTTGACTTGATAATTCCAATGAATGGTGCATACTTAAAGTTTAGTATTAGATCTTCAAGTCATCACATGAACCAAGTGGGAGAATGTTAAATAATATATTAATTTAATATGTGGTTCATGTAATTTAAAAAATAACTTTAATGTAAAGATTCTAATGTGATGATTATTAAAATATAAGTTATTAAAGTTATGGGGATTAATTCCTTCACTTCTCACTTCATAGGGGTATTATAGTATTTTATTAATGTTTTAAAATACTAGAACAAAAGTATGACAGTTTTTTCTAAGAAGTGACAAAGTTTTTTACGTTTCAAAGAAAATGTAAAGGAAAGTGACTTTGACTGGAGAATACTTTCTACTTGACAATTTTATATCATCAAGAAGCCATTAAAGAGAAGTAAAAGAAGTGAAAACATTGATTAAGGAAACTTTGAAATGGATCCAGGTAAGTTTTTAAACTCTTTTAATAATATAATTGTGAGAATCATAATTCCTGAACGTTCCTCTTCTATAATAGAGTAGTTTCTTATATTGATTACAAAATGGAAACTACATAAATTAATTTACAAGATTAACTATTGATAAATAAATAAAAAAAGAAAAGAAACATAGATAGACGATTTTATAAAAAGTTTATAAAAATAACTATCAATTTTTAAAGATTTAATAAATAATTATGTTTTAAAAGATAAAATTAGAATTTTGAAATGTGAAAAAAAAGAAAATGTCTTCATATATTATATTGTTATAGATTGATAATATGTTGTGATAATTTTTTTTATGAAGGATCGCAAGTAGGAATGACAACGGGTCGGGTCGGATACGGATAATGCCTACCCGCAACCAGACTCGTAAAAAAAATCTGCCCGCTACCCGCCTATTTACCCGTTGGGTATCCGCTTAAAAAATACCCGCGAATATTTTTAAAATATTCGCGGATACCCGTGGATACCCGATACCCGCAAATATTTAAAAAAAATATATTTTATAAATTTGTTAACATAAAATTATAAAAATAAAATATAAATTAAATTAAATTATAATTATAATTATAATTAAATTTGACATAATAAAATATACTATTAATTTTAATTTTAATTAAATTTAACTTAATAAAATATAAATTAAATTTTAATTTTTTGTGAGTAACGGATACCTACGACTAACGGATACCTGCGGGTACGGATAATATGATATCCATACCCGATCCATTTATAAGCAGGTATTAAAATAACCGCTACATGCAGATAATAAATACCCACATGTAGTAACTATCCACCGCAGATTTTATTCGCGAATATCCACGGACGCGGATATTTTTGCCGTCCCTAACCGCAAGTAATTCTGATAGAGTACCGCCTCCACCAGATACCGAAACTCAGAACGAATTTCAAAATTTCGATATAATAATTGAAACGTATGTTCTTGTTTATAACTTAATAACTTCGTACAACTATATTATTATATAAAACAAATTACTAACTCTTTTATATAACTACTAATAAATTATATTTTAGTTTAATTAATTTTAATTACTATTTTAATAATTAATAATTTTAAATTCAAATAAATTACTCTTTTGATTTTTATTAGTAATACATTTTTTATTTTAATATACTCTTTACTTTGTTAATTTTTTTTAAGAAGTACTGGAAGTGTTTCTGAAAAGTAACGCCTCCACCAGATACTAAAACTCTGAACCAAATTATTAGATATAACTTTGATAACTTTATATAACTATTATTGTTTATGTTATAGTATTATTTTTGAAAGTATCTACTATAAAAGAATACCTAGACTTCAAATCAATGATTGTGATAATATGGAATTGCAAAAGTACGTAACACGAATATTAATTATATATCAATGATATAAAAATAATTATTGCTTTTTCTTATAGAACTTCGTCTACTCCATCTCCATTACAAGAATGTTATATATTAGCATCGAAAGAAAAGTGTCGGACTGAAGTGTCGGACTGTCTTCTGACGCTACATGCGTCGGCTTATGCGACTTAAAATAGGACGCTACGGTAGAAAAAAAGAGAAAAAAACATGGCATTTGCATTGCTCTTCCGTCGATACTAAAACGACGCAGCGAAAGAAATCGAATAGAAATATAAAAAATATCATTTTCAGACTTTTTAAATAATGATTTATTAAATAAAATTTAATCTACGACGGTTGTGAACGACTCTACATCGACGAGAGAGACAGAAAATAAAATAAAAAAATAATAGTTTCTCCTCTACACCACCACGCTAAGGAACTGAAATTAGAAAATGTTAAATCATTCCATAGGTCTCCATTTTTGTAGCAAAATCTCAAGTAGGTGTCCCTCCATTTTCATTTCACTCAATTGAGTTTCTATTTTTGAAAATTCGTTGTAATAAGTTCCTTTCCGTTAGTTGTACAGTAACGATGTTAATTATGTGCCACGTGTCAGCACGTGATTTTTTAAAATTTTTTAAATTTTAAATTTTTTTTATAATCTTTTTAAAAAAAAATAAAATTGCCACGTGTCAATCTGACATTATGCCACGTGGCAGAAACAATGTGATGTGGTAGTGGCAGTGCCACGTGTCATTGAATGTGAGAAGTTTCAATGTAGTCCTTGTATTTGTTATTTTGTCTCAATTTGGTCCCAAATTTTTTAAAATTGAATCAATTTCATCCCTGTATCAAATTTAATTTTTATATAAATTTTACAATGATATTTTTATTATAGTTGATATTTTTAACAAAATTGAGTTTATTTAAATGTATATTTTGCACTGATATTTATTTAATTATTTTTAAATATTTATATATCTATAATTTATAGATAAATGTTAGACTTGCTTTAAAAATAAACACTTTATAAATTCAAATATAAAATTTTAAATATAAATTCTAACATTTGTCTATAAATTATTGATATATAAATATTTGAAACAATATTTAAATAAAGTTCAATGCAAAATATGCATTTAAATAAACTTAATTTTGTTAAAAATATCAATTATAATAAAAATACCATTGTAAAATTTATATAAAAATTAAATTTGATATAGGGATGAAATTGATTTAGTTTTAAAAAAATTGGGACCAAATTGAGACAAAATAACAAATACAGGGACTACATTGATACTTTTCACATCCAATAGTGACACGTGGCACTGCCACTGCCACATCACATTGTCTCTGCCACGTGGCACAATGTCAGATTGACACATGACAATTATTTATATTTTTTTAAATATTATAAAAAAATTAAAAAATTAAAAAAATAAAAAAGAACCACGTGCTGACACGTGGCACATAATTAACACCGTTACTGTACAACTAACAGAAAGGAACTGATTGCAACGAATTTTCAAAAATAAGGACTCAATTGAGTCAAATGAAAATGGGGGGACTTACTTGAGATTTCGCTACAAAAATGGGGACCTTTGGAATGATTTAACCATTAGAAAAAAAGAAATTAGTTAATTTAATTTAACGTGGGAAAACTAAATATTTTACTTTGCCTCTTTCACTTCTCATGGGGTGCCACAGGGCTAACTTCCCCCTTTCTCCTCTCATCGAGCGCCACAAGGCTAACGTTTCCCCTTTCTCTTTCTCTTTCTCGAGCTTGTGCATCTTGAGTGGACTTTGTGCATTCTGTGAGTTGTAAGCCATGAGATACATTATAAAGCTTAGTGCAATCGATTGGGATGCGTGATTGAAAATATTGCGAAGGCCATTTCCTCCTTTCTTGCTGGAACCTTAAGAGGGTGAGAATCCCTAATTTGCTTTTGTATTTTTCATGGAAGATTGACAATCCGTTTGAAGGGATTTAGATGCAATTGAGAAGCTTAGTGGAAGGAAAGGGTTGGGACATTACGAGGCGTGGCCATTTCGTGCACGATTTGTGACAATCAAACGTAATATGTGAAGTGAGTTGGTAAGCTATATTGCATTGTTGATTAATGTGAACTTATAAACCCTAATGAAAGATTATTATTTTGTTAATGGGTACGCAATGTGGGAGGTCTCTGTGAGTAGGCATGTTTGGTGGTGTTGTGGAGCTGAAACCTTGAGCGTAAAGGTTAGTTCTGTCACTTTTGGAGTGGAATCAGTGGGTGTTGGGGGTGAAGCATAAGCATTTGGTGTGGAGGAGAAAGTTGTGTTAGAAGTACACTAAAGGTAAGTTTTTATGTTCAAATTGGTAATCAAATAAGATAGATGAATGGTATAATTTTTTTTGTTTGTTGTTGGCATGTGTAAAATTTTGTTTAGCTTTTGGATTCTGAATATGCATTCTAAAGTCACCAACTTCTGCTACTTCTTTGCTCTTACTTATGGATGTGCTCAAAGCCTAATTAGTTCTTGTCAAGACAGGAAAATAAATCAGTGGTATAGGTTTGGACACTACAATTCCTTAAGTGGAGTTATTTGCAAGAGTCTGATAGATAACTGTATTAAGTATGAATACAAGGTTAATAGTGAAGGAATTCTTAAGTTGATCTTTTTTCACAAAGTTAGGGAAATGGACTAGTATTAAAGGAAGGTTCAACTATCCTTTTTCTTAAGAATTTTTGGGAAGGAAAAAGGTTGTTCGACACCATTTGACGACCATTTGATAACTTGTATAAGGGTAAAATAGTCTTAACAAAAGTTAACTTTTATATTTTTAGAAGAAAGAGAAAGTAATTAGTTATGAAGGATAGTGTCAAATGGTAGTAAAGAAAATAATGGTGTCAAAATACCATTGTTCTTTTAGGAGATGTTGGGGATAAACATAAATTTCCACATGAATAGGGGAGGTTGGTGTAAGACTCGTAGGATTTAATTAATTAATTAAATAATTAATTAATAAATGTGGGTGGGAAAATAATTATGACATTAAATTAGGAAGAGTATGGTGAGAAAAAGTACTAGCTCAAGTGGTTGAGAGTAGTTTAAATGTGTGAGAGGACTTGGGTTCGAGTCTTATGTATGTTAACTTTTGTTATTGTTTTATTATTTAAATCTGTGAAGTCATGCTATGGAATGATATGATAATTGAATTATGAGTGTTAGCATGAAATATGAATTGGCATGATGGTTTGATATTGGTTTGGCAATTGTATGGGTATGGGTTCAAGTCTTGGGAAACTCAAATTAAACTTTATTTTTATTTTGCTAATGTTAACTTTGGAAGGAATTGGAAGGGGTAAAAGAAACCTACTGGAATCAACGGCCAAGGGTGGCTATAATCACCATTCATAATGAGAAATGAATGGCCATTAAAAGATAATAAGGTGCATTTTCGTTTTTGATTTTTGGGTTAGCCTAAAGCACTAGTTTAAAAGGCAAGAGTGAGGGTTTAGGCAAGGTTTTGCAAGGCTGAACATAGACCTAGAAAACATAGACAAAAAGTGAGTGTGAGGGGACTAGCGTGAGTGAATTTGGAGGCTGGGTTGAGGAAATTCAAGACTGGTCATTGGTGACCAAAGGAAAGAGCTTGAGTATTTCAAGTGTAGCAAAGGAGATCAGGTTAGGGGAGCTAGACTCCTTTGTTTTGCTTTGAATAATAATATCATGTGATGTATGATAATCTGGATGCCTGTATGTTGTTAAATTCACAAAATTCTGCGTTTCTGGAAAATTCCCAGAAACCGCCTAGCGGGTGATGAACCACCGCCAGGCAACTCATATATTTTTGTGCTGTTTTGGGGTTCTAGGAAGGGAACCGCCTGGCGGCACACTCCCAGCCGCCATGCGACGCATGTGATTTTTACCGGTTTTTGGATTTGAATGAAGGGCCTGGCGGTGCTGATCCAGCTGCCAGGCGACGCAAGCAAAATGTCTCAATTTTGATGATTTTGGAGTTTTGGGAAATTTTGCAATTGGGGAAAACGCTGTGATGATACTTGTGGGATGATCAGATGTTGTAAAAATTGTTGAATGCAGTGTAATTAGGGTTTAATCGAATGCAACTGTGCAACTAGGGATTAAGGTTGAAAAGTTGGGAAATTTGACACTGTGAAACCCACTGGTGTGGCAACTCTGAGGAAACTTTATGGAGTAGGTACAGTTCGTATAAAAGACTATTGGGTGAGAAAATTCGTGAGAACAGGGAAGAGAATTGGACTCTTGTTGGTGTAGTGCATAAATCTGGAATTTCCAGAACTGATGCACCGCCTGGCGGCGTAGGACTTACCGTCAGGCGCCAATGCAGGGAAAGGGAACCGTGTGGCTATGAGGTGTACTAGAGGGGATCTTGATAGTGTTGTGATTTTGGAGAGGATTTGACTCGTGAGGATGACAGAGTTGGGTGCAGTAATGGGATGAGCGAATTTTGGCAATGATATATGGAAGTTGGAGTATGAAATAGAGGAGTTGAAGGAGATGAAAAATATTTCTCAGGTACGGTAAGGTCTGCAGCTAGAGCGGCTATGGGATGTTGTATGATTCGTGTGAGGTCAATTATGATGTTAGGAGAAAATGCGGAATTGTATGGTTAATTGAGGTTGAGCTCAAGTGGGTAGAATGTAGTGTATTGGTTCTAAACAGTGATTGGTAAACAAAAGAAAACTGATATAAGCTTAGCTATGTAATGGGATAATGAGGTTAGAACAGGCGCATGGAACTAACAATGGTTATGGGGTTAGTAAGATTGTACTTACCTCATTACAATTGGTTGCAATTTTAGGTTGGAGATTTTATGTGGTATTGAGACCTTTGGTATAGATGACTTGTTTGTAAGTGAAGTTGATTATTGGAAAAGTTCACTATTAGTCACATTAACTTAGAGTGCAATCTGTCACAGAGCCAAACCAGAAAGGAGGGAAAACCAGTTAAGTGAGATTACTGGTATGTCGCCTGATGATGAGCTGGAAACCGCCAGGCGAAAGGGGTTAAAACAGAGGGCACCTGGTTTCCATGTGCCTGGCGGTGAGGGTAGTACCGCCAGGCGGTACCTGCGGCGAGATGAAATTTTGAGGCGTTGTGCGCCTGGCAGTACGCGACACCCGCCAGGCGGTCTGGGAGCTGGCAGCGCCAGGCGGTCTGGGAGCTGGCAGCGCCTGGCGGTACGTGTCACCCACCAGGCGATTTGTACTGCTGCAACTTGGACTTTTGATTGAGAAATTGTAATCTACAAGGCGTCTAGCGGTGCTTTTAAAAGGTGGGTTTGTTGGTGTTCCTTGAGTTGTGGCTCGGAACGTATCCCTTAAGTTGTGGCTCGGGATAGGGGTTAAGCATGTGGTATTCCTTGAGTTGTGGCTCGGAATAACATCTCTTGAGTTGTGGCTCTGGATGGCGGATGAACACGAGGAACCCATGAATTATGGCTCGGGTTGGCGAGTGTTGCCGGTGTGAGTGTGCTGGTTGTGGCCAGTACGGATGGGTCAAGATAGATTGCCCTCTTCAGTTGTTGGCTGATGAGTTTGGTAGTCTTGGGACGATACGGACTACGTTCGTATATGGGAACTCTACCTGGTGTTATGGTGTATGATCCGTAGCATTGTTTCCCGCACGTGCTCTATCGGTTGTGGCCAATAGGTATGGCAGCAAGTCACCTTGAAGTAACCATTAGACGATGTAGAACACGAATAATCTAATTGGGGGTCAGGTGGTAGGAATTAAAGTATAGAACAAATGTGGACTGTTCAAGTTAGGTATAATGATACATGTGTATGTGAATATATATATATATATATATATATATATATATATATATATATATATATATATATATATATATATATCTGTAACATTATATATGTTTAACTGTTAAGTTCACCCTATCTGCGTGTGTTTGGCGATGATCGTGTACGCGGTACACGGGAGCAGATGTTGTTGATGCAGGTGGCTCAGGTGAAGCTTAGTCGCGGAGAGGGGCCCTACTCGGGGAAATCTTATGTTTCTTTTATTTGATTTTGGAATCAGTTGTAAACCTTGATGGGTGATATCATAACATTTGATTTCAGTTTTTATGATTGATGATTCTGAACTTTATCTACTCATTTAATAAATTTTAAATTTTTTTCTCGTATTTTGAGAAAAAGAGGTATTATTAAATGCATTGTTATTTTATTATTATTTATAAATCCGTAATATCCTGACGGGATGTTACAGTTGAAATTGGTCAGCTGCTTGAAATTTTGTTCTTCCTTTTAAATTCTTCTACTTCAATGTTGTGGTCTATTGAACTCCACCATCTCCTTTTTTTTTTATAGGACTTCATCTCCTTCATCTCGAACTCCACCATCAAATCGAACTGAGAATATCATGACAAATAATTCTAATAGTGAAGTGCAAATATATGTTGATAATAACTCAAATATGAATTATGTATCATTTATAAAGAACAAACTACTAATTTATTTTTGTAGGACTCCATCTCTTTCGTGTCCATCTTCACCGTCGATTCGAACTCAAAACAATGTGTTGGACAATTCTAATCTTGGATTACAAAAGTACGTTGCTAACAACTTAATTGCACATTTTATGTTAGTTATATTTAAAAAATTTCCTACCGTTTTTTAATAGAAAACAAAGTGACCCTTACACTCCTCCATCTTCGTCACCAACTCAAAGTCACACTAGTATGCCAGGGGGTTTTGGTCATTTCAGGAATGTTGGTGTTTTACATGGCTGGCTATTTTTTGCACCCGTGAATATGAAGAGAAGTGACCAACTTGCCCATCTCTATTCTTCTGGCACCTGTGTTCTAGTTTGGTTTTCTAGTCTTCGTGAAATCTTCGTTCTTCCCTTCCTAATTCCTATAAATAACATCAATTATCCTTTAGTCATTAGCGCGTCAAAGCCATAAACTATGCTTAATTTAGGGTTCACTCAACAGTTATAAACTCGTAATTTATCAAATCATAATCTGAAACAAACCTTTTAACTTTAACAATGCATTTATTTAGTAACGAAGAAATAGCATGGACAAAAAATGGGATGCAAATAGTGTCGGCTATGTAGACTCAACAAGAAGATAGCGAACATCTTATCATATATAGCGAACATGTGATTCTATTGTAGTTTATAGTTTATGTTATCGTATTTCTTTGATCAGCTATCGTAATATTAATGTATAACTTTTATGTAAAAGAGTTAAATTATCTCAATTTCTTTATTTATTTAATTTTTGTTGTTCATAAAAATAAAATGTGATTTAGATGTTCATTAAAGAACTCAAATATCTACCATGTTTTTTCTACATTGTTTCAATGGTTAAATATACATATATGACTTTTGTTTGCAACATAACATGTATTAGAAATTCTAAAGAGATTCTGGCTTTCAGAAACAACTAGTTGAAAATAATCTTCCTATGACTAAAACCTATGAAAACAGAGTCAATGGACGAGGGTCACCTTCTCACAAACAAAAATTCACATCATGGGAAAAACAAAAAACATACTTTCAAAATATCATATAACAATGCTGACTTTGGATCACAAAACACAACAACAAATAATATTCTCCGAAATTCACAAAGCAGCATTTATTGTGTTGCAGTAGTTTGTATATGCTAACCTCATCATACCATAATGTTTTTGCTGTGAAAGATGAGATCGTTCATTTGATTAGCAGCAACAGCTCTTTAGTTTTTTATGCAATGAGATAACATACTTCCATGCATTTCTTTTAGATCTCTTCTTACCTGTTGCAAAATTATACGGTTTAGAAGATGAAATAATAGGAGGTATTATTTGTGAATAAGATCTTTCTGCCAAAGTTTTCTTCTTTTATGATATGAATAAATAAAGTGTTTTATTGAAAATTGTTAAAAAAAAAAAACATAATGCTTACTTTTAAATGAAAAAATTTAAATCTTTAAGTGGCTGTATATGTAAAAATATATTCAGAATCTAAAGTACATAAACCAAATCTATTACTACTAAAAATTTTCGTATTACAATTTTTTTTTTTTTTTGCAAATTTGTTAAAAAGATTTGCAAGAAAAGATTTTTTCTATCCATTATTACTAAAAATCTTAACTAAGATGTAATTCTTTCTATCGTGAATAATTATTTTGTACAAAATTATAAAATTTGTAAATATTTTCTAAAAAATTAGTTGCGATTTTTAGCAAATTTTTTATAAAATTATACAAAATATTTTTTAAAAAGAACAATAACAAATTTTTTTTTACAATAAAATTTGTATGTATTTTTTACAAAAAAATTTTCAAAACAAAAAGGACAGAAAATATAAATTTTTTAGTAATTAAAAGCAAGTTTTCCAAAACTGCTGTTGTAAATTAAGGTTTCACATAAACTCATTCTTTAAATTATCTGGAAAAAAAAAGAACAGTTATTTAGAAAAAAAAAAGTATGGATAACATTAGAAGAAAAATATAAATGTAATCGTTTAACTTTTTTTGAAACACAATGTTTGACATATGAAAATATGAAAACTTACGGCTTCGGAAAGAAGCTTCCGGTTACAACAAAAATATACAAATGAAAAAGTAAGGAAAGAGCAAAGAAGCGTCAAAGAGCAAAGAAGCGTCGCGAGATGTGAATTTTTAGGGTTTAAGTTTGATTTATATAGTCGAATAGGAGGGTTGATGATGGGGTAGTGAAAATTCTATCATTATTTAATTACTTTTAACAAATAATACCAGTAATTTTATTTCTTAAAACATAAAAATAGATATAAAACCAAAATTTTATAGAATATGCATCATAATATATGAACAATGTTATAGAATTAGTATGAAATAAATAAAATTTTATTCAATAAAAGAATTGACAATTTAATCAAATAAAAGTTTCATAAAAAATTGAATATTTGTTAATTATAGAAAGTTATCTTATTATTTTAATTAAGTTAATTATACTACTTTCTCTATATATATATATATATATATATATATATATATATATAATTATAATTATATTTATA
>Ga0209589_1011256_pt1 | contig 12681 bp, 9 predicted proteins | sample CowpeawhiteBW_FD_187525 | JGI IMG/M metagenome (GOLD analysis project Ga0209589, IMG submission 187525) | Root nodule microbial communities of legume samples collected from California USA - Cow pea white BW (SPAdes) (version 2) | ecosystem: Host-associated > Plants > Roots > Nodule | place: USA...
TATATATATATATATATATATATATATATATATATATATATATAACATTTCAGTTTTTGTTTGGATTAAGGGATAAATATGAGAATAAAAAAATAATGAATTGAGAAAAAAAATTAAAGTTTCTATTAAATTTAATTGACGTAATAGAATTTTTTTTTTATATTAACATATTTGGATAATATTTTACAAAATAAACTTTCAGAAATAATTTAACGTAGAAAATAAATTTTGAAATATTAAGAAATAAAAAATGGTAAATATTGAATTTGAATTATTTATTATATCATGATAAATATTAAATATTTTCTTAGTTAATTAATCAAGTTTTTTATTTAACGAATTATACATAATTTATAATTTTTATTTATAAGAAATTCTTGTCTCGTTTTGTTAGTATTGCCTTAGTTTTCAAACTTCACTATATTAGGGTTGGTAATCAGACAAATTGGCATGTCCCGTGTTAAAAAGTGCAGGTTGAAAATTCTGGTATGCTAGGCATAACTTCTGGCCCACAAATTCACGGGTCAGCCCACTTTTTTTTTATTTTTTTATTGTAAGGTCCATTTATTTATGTCCCTTTTATTTTAAGAGTTGTCCCAATCTTATGGGCCTAAGGGTTGGCCCAAAACGAATTTAGACCTAGTCTTCCGTAACCCTAACTCTTTTACTCATTTTCAGAAACCTATTCACCTTTGTTCTAAGAGTTGTAGCCGTCACTTTGTTAGGGTTTCGACGTTTAATCGGATTTAAGCCTAGTTCAACCTCGTTTCTGCTCACGTAAGTGTTCTCCAACTCACAGTTTTCAATCTCTGGTCTTGTTTCGTGGTCAATGTTAGGGTCCCTGTAATAAACCCGCTTCTGTTCACTTTTCCAGTTCTGTGACCTTCTCCTAGAGTTGTGGTACTACGTTGTTCAGTGTCAAGGCCTTAAACTAGCTCATTCCATGTAATGGAAGCTAGGGCTTTTTATTGTATTTCGATTTCCCGTCAGTTCTGTTGTTGTTCTGTGATTTTATGGTTGGTGTGTTATTGTGAATGCATGAAATGTCTTGGTATGTTTTGTGGATTCGTGGGTGTGGCTGTTGTAGGGAAATAGTGATGAGAAACGAGCATTCTCGCCCAAGCGGGCCTGTCTCGCCCAGGCGAGACTTGCAGAAATAGGCCAGATTCACACTCGAGCTCTCGCTCAGGCGGAGAGCTCTCGTTTGAGTGAAGAGACATCTCGCTCAGGCGGGAGGGGCTCGCCTAAGCGAGAACGCGTGAGGACTTTGGCTCGTCGCTGCAGTTTTCAGCCCAGGTGAGGGACTTCGCCTTTGGGCGAGGGGTGGCCTCGCTCAGGCGAGGAGGGGCTCGCCTAAGCGAGAATTCGCGTTACAACAACCCTTACTGTTGGTAGTCTCGCCTAAACGAGGGTCTGTCGCTTGAGCGAAAGAACCCTTTCGCCTAAGCGAGGATTCCTAGCCTGAGCGAGGCTGACGCATGTGTTGGTGTGATGCTTGTTATGTCTCATGTCTTGACTGGTGATTTACTGTATAATTTCATTACCCTGTTAAAAGCATGAATGAGTTAAGTATGCATGAACTATGTGACATTTGGATTGGAAATGATAGGTTTGGTATGATTTTGGCTTGTGATTTAATTGAGATGGTTGGTATCAAAGTGGAATGGTGTTGGTATGAGATGAAGTTCTATATTCGTGGATTGAGGATAATGAGTTGGTATGAATTTCACATGTGACGTGAATGAGGATTGGTTACAGAGGTTGGCATGAAATTTATATGCATGATGAGTATCCCTTTATTGTTTGATTGTGGTTGGTCGGTGGTCAATGCGTAATTCCTTGAAATCTCTAGGTGAGATTTCAGGGTCGTGCTTCAGTGATCGGGACGTAATTCCATGGTCTTTGTTAGTGGGTGTCCATGGTGGTGCCCCATCTATATAGTTTGGTAAGGATTCAAGGTAAGGTTGCATCTTGACACTCTAAGGAGTCAGTTAGTCTCACTTAGAGCGGATTGACCTCTTGTGGTGAGAGTAGCATGAGACTTGAAACTCATTAAGGGCTAACCTTGTGTGTGGGGGCTTGAAACATTGTAACACTTAGCTCGGGGGTGAGCAGCTTGGGGGTGAGCGTAGATATTCACCACAAGTGCAAGCATCCGCTGAATCTGACCAGATTATATGTATCCGGATGAGTCGAGTCAGAGTCTAGTGTATTGCTTGAGAAAGTTATAACATGTTTGGATGATATATAAATACTGCTTGGATTGGGTAATAGTATATGACTGCATGATAATTTGTTTTCTACTCTAGCTTACCCTTTACTTGTTTGATTGCTTGTATGTTGTTCTTCTACTTTTGCGATGATCATCAATTTATTGATGGGAGCAGATGCGAGAGGTACCCGAGGTCAACAGGGAAGAGATGATTCCGCTGCATAGTCTACCTAGGTTGGACTCCCTGTTTTATTTGGGCTTTTCTTTAGGGCTATGGTCCATGTACTAGTCTGTCTTTTAGATTCTTATCGGATCCTATTAAACTTTATAACTTGTTTCTTTTTGGGCATCGTGGTGTGTCTTGGGTTTTGTAAGGAGTGGTGTTTAACTCCTGAGACTGCACTAAGATATTACTTTAGTGTGATGCTTCCTTTAATTTCGTTTATTAATTAAATGGGGTGTTACACTTATGATAAAACTTTCAATATTCAATAATTTAGGAAACTTTAACAAGTTCACAAAATTAAACAAAGACTTTTGGGAGTTGAATGATAAATTCATAATTCAATATTTTCATCGTATTGGTATTTGTACTTTGACATTCACGATGTATTCTTCAAATTTGAGCACATTAAAAAAATACTTAACACTTGTATTTTTCACTCATATAAGAATTTGAAATGTTCGTGTAGAACTTCAAAAGGGAAGTAATCAATATGTACAAGTGCAAGTTCTTTTTTTTTTTTGTGCGGGCTGCGGGCCTATTCGCTCATGGTGCAGGCCAACCCACGCAGACTGCGTGTTATGTGGGTTGGACTTTTGTGGGTCAGCGGGTTCAATATATCAGCCCCTACTAAAAATTTTTATACATGAGAATTTTCTTGCAAATTTGTTAAAAAAATTTGCAAGAAAAGACTTTTTTCCTGCTATTTTTTTTAAGAATTTTAATTGTCAGGTAATTCTTTCGTGGGTAATTATTTTCTACAAAATTATAAAATTCGTAAATATTTCCTACAAAATTTATACGAAAAATGTTTTATACAAAATATTTCACAAAAAAATTGACAGCAATTTTCTGTAAATTTTTTTCATAACAAAATTTATAAATATTTTCTGAAAAAATATTTAAAACAAAATTAGCAGAAAATATAAATTTTTTTAGTAATAATATTTTGATGGGTGTATGGGCTGGTCCTGCGGATAAGCCTACACTGTAGCAGAAAAAAAAAATTACTTAGAAGAAAGTTAGTATGAATCAAAAAGTATATAAGAAAAACTCAAACCACTCTCAATACAAAATTTTAAATATTAACTATATAAATTATTTTTATATATTTTATATATTATTTATGTATACACAAAATGACATAGCAAAATTGAGGCGAGTGAGATAAAGTTGTGTAAAAGTCAGAAATAAAGGGGTAAATATAAAACAGGTAAAATTATGGAAAAAATGTTGCAGGGAGAAATGTACTTATATATGAGAATGGTGAGTGTTGCGAGAATCAAGAAGTATGAGAAGAGGCAGTATATGGTACTGCACAAACATTCAAAATATGCTTCTCGGAATCTTTTCCTCTGTCTCCTCAAACAATGACTTGTTGCTTTCAAGCTTCAAGAATCCTGGAAATATTATGTGAACAGTAGATAACAGTTTTGTCCTATTATTTCTGTTCACCATTCTTGGTTTTGCAGAAGGACAAGTTTGAAAATGGAGCAGCCATTTGTTGTAGTTACTTGGGAACAACATCATTCCAGATGCAGTAAAATTTGTTTGGATATATTGTAGAGTAATAATTTGTGCAAAGAAAACGAGTTGGAGGGACATGAAAAAGTTGCCACCATCATATTCCAGATAACTTTTCTCCCCAATTACTCTCTCTCTTTCGATGACAAAAACTACCTTGGATTTTTCTCCAACCTTTCAACCACATCACACAACACCAATAATCATCATGCTCTCTTCCTTCCCACTCTCTCTCACCCTTCTCCACCATCATCATTACCTTCTCAAACATCATCATCATCTCCTTCTGCGTCACACCCAGGAGCCATTTTTACACACCAAGCAAGGTCACACACAAATGCAACAAGATGTTTGCATATCATGCTTATGAGTAACCCTAGCTACTTTAATGTTTGAGTGACAATTCATCAACTCCAGGGGAATCAAGCATCTTGGTCCGATTCGTTTCAGTTTTGGCTATGATTCAGTGATACTAAGTAGCCCTTTTCCTTTCTAGGTATCAATATTCAACTTTCCATTGACAAGACTAAATACCAGTTTCCTTCTCTATTGTCTACTTGTTCTCAATATCATTTCCCACTTTCTGGGTGTGTATTTGTTTGTGATTAATAGAACAGTACTATGAAAAATTGATCGAAACTGATAATTTATTTCAACCTTCTTTTTCCCACTACCGATGCAGTGAAGAAACCAAGGAAAAAGAATTTATTTATATTGCAAGTAATACGAAGAGGCTAGCACAGAAATTGGGTATTCTAATTAGTCATGGGGTTCTTGTTACTATACCGTTTTGTGAACTTGTTCTCGATCTGTTGAGCTAATAATCATAGATATTCTATTCCTATACTAATTGCTTTGTTGGGTGTCTAGGGTTAACACGTACAGTATATCCGTACTCCCATAATTCTTTATGACCATGGGAATCTGAAAGGGAAAACATTATCGTACTCAAGACAAGAATAGGCTCAACTTAAGATTAGCTAGCTAAAGCTAAAGAGGCGAGTGCTTTTGCCTAACTAAAAAAGGAAACAGAAAGTAAAAGTCCTCGAAAGAACAGAATTCTCATTCATTAGCTTGATATAATTCACATAGAAATCTTAATTTATATATGATATTGAAATGTTAATTCTGTGTCTTTTTCATAAAAAAACAAGCATTCTATATCTTATATAAACTCGAATTGTTCTAGAATTTACAAAATATGATGAATATTTCGTTCCAGCACCTTCTTTCCAACATGAACAACTACGAGGCTAGAATGTTTTTCCCAAATAAATAACACAGGCTGAAAAACAGTTTCAGTGACTCTGCATGCATGGAAGTCAATTATAGAGAAAGAAGTCCATTAATGGTGGTGTTATATATGTATCCTATTAGAAAGCATGGTTGATAATATTATTTTAATCCACATCTTTTAATTCACATTTAATTCTTTAAATTTCTTTTAATAATATGATGATTTAAAAATAATTATAATAATAAATTAAAATTGAATCAAAATATCATTCATCAGACTTATCAATAGATACATATGTTGTTACATGATTACCCTTGGTGACTCACGTCATAGGTTTAGAATTTTGACAGTGATATAGAATCACCGTCACATGCAAAGCATTCATATTGGACTTGGAACATGCTACTATTGTCTTGCCATTGTCACATAATGATCACATGCCCTTTACCAGTTGAAATTTTGTATAACTTTGATCACACCGATAGGATACTATTAAGATTTTAATTATGATTCATAGATCTATGCATTAAAGCTCCATACGTAGCCTAAGTAGACAAAGCTAACTCAATTGACTAAGCTAGCTTATTAGACACCCTTTATCAGGTCACGTTTAGGTCAACATTGGACCGAATTGAGTTGGATCACTACAGGACTAATGTCAGACCAATTTTAGATCATGTCATACTAATTCAAGATAAGACAAGATTGACCACGTCTAAATCTACATCAGATAATGTCGGGTCGGTCAAACTCGAGTTAGTTTTGATCCTAACTTTCCTATTATGTCGCAAATAGTAAAATTTAAGTGAAAACTAATTTATAATTAATGTAAAATATTTGGGAAACAAATTGTAATTTAAAATATTCTTAAAGGTTGTGCTAATTATGAAAAGTGTTTAAGAGTTAATTAAAATTTTGTAGTGGGGTCAAACTCACTTTAATCCTGCAACCCATTTTAAGAGGAGATTTTGAAAGTTAAAAACTTTTCAGCCCACCCGTTTAGTGGATCAATTAAAAATGAACTTATTCATAAGTGAGTTAAAACTATCCCATGAACTTATAGTTCAAATTGACATCTCTACTTTACATATGGTGTTTCTTTCTAAGTTTAAAGAGAATGAAATTTTAAAATAAACTATTACTTTATTGATTTCGTTTATTATAATCAAATTTTTAACAATTTATTATATAAACATGTTCATATCATAGCACTAATAGTTACATTTTATGTTAATGGTTTTAGTTTTGATATATAATTTGTGTTGGAAATTTTTTTGAGTTATATATTGTGGTGGACCTGCTTTTCAGGTTTGGGCCAATTGTATATGTAAAAGTGTTTTATAAAAAGAATGGAAACATTTAGCGTTTGTAATAGACGTTAAATGTTGCAAACGTTATATCTTACTCAATTCTAGTTTGAAATGGTGTCAATTGTACGCAGTGTGATATGATATTCGTCGTTAAAGGACGTTAGTCTCTAGTGTAAGCCACATTGTTGAATGTCGATTTTTAACTCTATGTTAAACTAACAATAACGTCGAACTTTTTCTTAATGTTAAAAAGTTGAAAATAACATAAGTTTAAAGTAATTTTTGTGTTATTAATTATAAGTCATATAAATCCTGGCATATGAAGAATACAAAAAAATGAAGTTCATTTTGAATTGTTAATTCATAGGCGGAAACGGTTTAGAATCACATAGTCCATCATTTAAGGATTGTTCCCACTAGTTCTAAATCTGAGATCAATATTTATCAAATAAGTTCCTATCTAACAAAGTATAAAATGACTTTTTCCACATAAGATTGTTGTTGTTATATGCTTGAGTGACGTATTAATGATTTATGATGATAATGTGTTTTTTATCTTTAAAAAGTATTTAGAAGAAATTATTATTTCGAAATACAAGACTGAAATTGATTTAGTGAAGGAGGAAACTCAATTAATATTTGTGTATATAACAAAATTTCAAATTTATTATGTTAGCATTTTATAGATCATATTATAGAAATTCAGTTCGGTGGATGATAACCGTAGAAAAAATCTAAACAAAAATCGAAACTAGCATGGAGTAAAAAACTTGTACTCAAGACCAAGTTTTGCTTAAGTAAATATCTTATATTAGAACTTCAGGTACACTATTTTAAGAAACATGAAAATTGTAGCTTTTGCTAAATTTAAAACAAAAATACATGACAAAACAAATGGATGGTGAAAGTGATAGTATATAAAACCCTAAATCCGAATCAAAGCACAAAAAACTTTCCCATATCCTAACTCAAACATAATGAAGATCACCATTCTCTTTACCATAATATTTACTTTTGGTTTCCTAAGAAATGTTCTTTCTCGTGACACTCCTCTTCCATTTGAAGCCATTTTCAACTTCGGTGACTCTATAAGTGACACGGGAAATTCTGCTTCTCATGATCCATTTCCACGTAATAGTCCTTATGGTTCAACGTTCTTTAAAAGTCCTGCAGGGCGTTTGTCAAATGGACGATTAATGATAGATTTCATAGGTATTTTTAATCTCTTAAAACATGTCTTAAACAATAAGGGAGATTATGTAAAACATTGCTTAGATTCCACATTCTTAATTATACTAATCTATGTTCATTTTTTTGTCTTAGCTGGGGCATATGGATTACCAATGTTGCCTGCATATTTGACTATCAAAAAAGGAACAAACATTAAGAAAGGGGTAAATTTTGCATATTCTGGTTCAACTGCACTTAATAAGACTTACTTCGATCAAAGAGGAATGAATGTAAAAGCAGCTGCTTATTCATTGGGCACTCAACTTGATTGGTTTAATGAGATCAAACCCTCACTCTGTAAAAGCAAAGCAGGTTTTAATTTAACACAACTCTTTTAAAATGCAAAATATTTGATCTTTGTGACAGCACATGTTTAACATTAACAATGTTCTTCTTATGTATGACAGAATGTGATGCCTACTTCAAAAAATCATTGTTTCTGGTGGGTGAGATCGGTGGGAATGACCTTAACGAAATTATCCCAAATAAAAATATTACAGCAATTAAAGAGATGATTCCAGACATTGTCGACAGCATTACCAAATACACTTCTGTATGTTTATCATCAAATTTTATGTCAGTTTAAATATCAATTGATTTGAAATATGGTATACTGAAAAAAATTTCATTTTTTTTTTTGTTTTATTGAACAGAAAGTGATCGAACATGGTGCCGTAGAGATAGCAGTTCCAGGGAACTTCCCCATTGGCTGCAATTCATTTGTTTTAAAAACAGCGGGTAGTGATAAGAAAGAGGATTATGACGAATATGGGTGTTTAATACCTTACAATAATATCATCTCAGAGTTCAATGAGCAACTCAAAAAGGGTTTAGAGACATTAAGACAAAAGAATCCAACAGTTAAGATAATGTATTTTGATTACTATGGTGCTGCCCTAAGCTTATTTCATGAACCAAAAAAATTTGGTGAGTTATGATTTTATTTTCTTTGTGAACTATCTGAATTTGGATTCTTTACTAGATGTACAAAAAAAATTCAGTAAGAAATCTAAAATTCATAGTAGTGCTAATTTTGCTAGAATTCATTGATATTGTGTATGTTAGGTTCAAAACCTTAAAGCAATGGGTTTGTGGGTCTTTATTCTTATATAGTGCTCTACTTTCTTATTTCTGGTCAATGTGAGACTTAGACTCACACTTGGATTCCTAACAGTGTTATTTATGTAATATTGCAGGCTTTGTTTATGGTAAAATTAAGACCTTTGAAGTGTGTTGTGGAAAGGGTGGAGGATATAAGCTAGAGGGAATCTGTGGACGTGGTGATACAACAGTTTGTGCAGATCCTTCAAAACATATAAACTGGGATGGATTTCATTTAACTGAAGCAGCCTACAAACTCATGGCGAAAGGACTTCTTGAGGGTCCTTATGCTAATCCTCCTGTTACACCTCCTCCTTTCAAGATACACTAAATTGAAGCAAGTGGGAAAAATAAATATGAACAAGGAATTGTCGATGTATTTTGATAAAACATTTTGTCTTTGTACATAGTACAAATAAAGAATTGTTTGTATAACATCAATTTTGTATTCATCAATAAAAGTTCAGAGTATAGTTAGTTATTGAATAATTACGATTTGTGTTTTCATATAATATTGAGAAGGTGCTTTCTCACCCTAGAAAAAAAAAAACAAAGAGGAAAACGAAGTTAAAAAAAATTGTTTTCTTTTTATACATTTCCATCTTAAATTACAATATTTTTCTTTTATAAACATTAACTATAACGATATTAAGTCGTTAGGTTTTTATTCAATCAATAAAATACATATATATTTGAGATTGCGGTTTGTTGATAGTAATAAGATTTTTGCGTTTTGGCATGCATCTTTAAGTATTAATTATTGAAAAATAAAAAAATTACTTAACACAAAATTGCCCAACTAAAATTAGGTACGTGATGCTTTTACTTAAATGAATTTGTTCGACCAAATCTAAACTAGGGTATATTTCAAAACTTCTTTTGATGTTAGAAATCCAAGTGTGAATTTAAGTTTTACATTGGCTAGAAATGAGAAAGTAAAGCATTATATAAGAATAAAGACCTATAAACTCATTGCCTTAAGGTTTTGGGTTGATAGTGGTGTCAATGCCTTATGTGTTTGGACTTTAAGTCTCATTGGTATTTGTTCTCCCCAGGAAAACCCCCTCTGTAAACCTAACAAGTGGTATCAAAGTCGATGGTTAAAACCGGCTCAGACGAGTGTAGGTCCCTGTATCAAAAGTCTTCCTGGCAAGGATTCCAAGCAAGTGTGTCCCGTTAAGATGAACGGCGGTACGACAAAGGATACTCGTAGTTAGGAATACTTCCGCTGGAGGGAAAGCAAGTGTGTCCTGTTAAGATGAACGGCGGTACGACAAAGGATACTCGTAATTAGGAATACTTCCACTGGAGAGAGAGGGAGTGTACCATGTAAACCTAACATTTAAAAATATTGAGACTTGATTATTTTAATATCAAAAGGTTTTAGTATAAATAGAATTGTATAAATGAGTTTCATTATTTTTAAAACACATTATTTTTATAAACCACTTTTCTAGACTTATCTGACTTCTCTTTAAGGATGTTCCTCCTCTCTTCGCCTGATTGGAGATCTGAGATCATAGAAGTGATTCTCGCGGTGAGCTCTTCAATTTGGACTGATTAGTTTCAGCCATTTTTCTTGGTCTTCTTTTGTTTATGTTGCATGTGAGGCTTTTTCTGCTTGCATATGTGGTTTTCATTCTCTATATGAGTCTTTGTTGATTAGTGGTCATGACGATATGTCTTGATCGTTCTATGTGTAAATAGAGCATTTTGTAGAGTTAGAAGCGTTTTGATGTTCTTAGAGTTGTTTGAGTCTGTGAGGTCGCTTTGTCAAGTAAGGGAAGCTAGTTTTCTGTTGAATTGATCATCTTGATAGTTAATTATGATGTGATTTGTTGAATTGATGGATTGTATGTTGAATTATTTGATATGGTTTTTTTAATTGATGAGTTGTATGTTGAACTATTTGATGTGTTTTTTTGAATTGATGAGTTGTATGTTGAACTGTTTGATTTTGATCTATGTTTGGTCTTGATTTGGGGAAAGGTTTGGATCTGGGTCTTGAGTGATTCGGTATCAGTTTTGAACTATTTAAAAACCATTTGAAACCAAAGACACTAATAGGAAATGTGCCCAATTAGCTAAGTACACTAGATCAATTCCCATAAATTGCTGCTTCTGATACATCATTGGGCATCGTTACAGTGTCGTTGGGTGCTAGGCCCCTGACTTGGTGTCGCCGAGCGCCACTTTTCGACCGCCAGGCATTAGAAATTAGTGGATTCCAAGGGCTAGAAAAGTGGTGCCCGACACAAAAAAAACAGCGTCTAGCGCCACCTTGTTTTTCTATTTACGTTCTTTTGTTAAAATGAAGATTCCCACTTCGTTAATTATCGGATCGAGTTGAAATTTTGACAGCTGATCCTATACACATGATTCTTCACTTTGACCAGTGAGATCTTTTATTTGAGGTCTGTAGTTAGACAAGTTAATGATAATGTTGTGTAGGTTCTCTTTTAACTGCATGTTTGCATTATACTTTCGGTTTCTCTTTTATGAAGCGTATTTCTATTTGATGAGTTAGTAGGTTCTTATGTAGTGTTGTGGTATTGGATTAATATTGATATTAAAGTATGTGTTTTAAGAATGATAAATGTGTATGATATGCAGAGTAAGGCATGCTAAGGTGATGAAATGATTTTATTTATAATTTGTGGAATCTTGTTATGGTATTCATAAACTCACTTAGGGAAAGTTATATTATGATAATGAGTAATGTATGAAGTGGAAATATTGGTTAAAAGAGTTGTGAATTGTGTTCTAAGGAAGTGTGATGATTTTAAGAATGTGAAAAAGGAACTTAATGGAATGGAATGAGAAAAGTTGATTTGAATTATTTGTTGTATAAAGGTTATGCTTTTTAGGAAGAAGTGCAAATCCTTTCTAGTATATTGTTATGCATTGGCTAGGGATATTTGTTGGCCAGAAGTTGTCTTATACTTTACTAGGTCTACAAACTCATAAAATGACTTGGCCTAAGTGGTGAGAGTTGAAAGAGGTTCTTATGGCAGGATTAGAGGTGGGACCCTTAATCTGGCGATGCCATAAGTAACTTACCATGTTCAGAGAAAATTGATTCATGTTGGCTAGGCCAAGTGGAGTCAAGGCCTTTGCCGCAATTCACTTTTATGACAGGTGCACAACTTCTTATATCTGAGTTAAGGCATAAATCTGGATAATTGAGTCTAGAGAGCCTATAAGTGTATGTTTGGTAAACAAAATTATGAATATTTGAAATATGCTATTTTATGATGTAATAAGTTTACATGTTATATGATTATTTCTTTTATAAACTAGCTTATCCTCTTTTGTTTGTTGTTTGCATGTGTTTTGTTTTTCATTTGCAATAATCACCTTATTGATGTGAGCAGATGGAGATATAGGTTTAGAGACACTACTTGATGTTGAGGATGATGAGCGTCATTAAATCATGTTAGGTATAGTATTAATATTATAATAGGATCATTGTATAGTAGCTTGAAAATGTATATAAATGATATTATTATAGTATTATCTCGTAAACTGTACTAATTTACGATATACATTGATTTATTTTCTTCTGAATATTCATAATGAAATATTTTATTTTAGTAATATTAAACTATTAAAATGAGATGTTACATAAATAAATACAAAATAAAAAAAATTTAAAATATAATAAGAGATTGAGAGTAAAAATAATAAATGAATATCTTTTATCTATTTTAAATCTTCAAAATTTTCATTTTGAAAAAATCTAAAAATATAAAATACTTTTCTTCGTACGTGTGTATATATATATATATATATATATATATATATATATATATATATATATATATATATATATATATATATATAT
>Ga0209589_1011263_pt1 | contig 12674 bp, 8 predicted proteins | sample CowpeawhiteBW_FD_187525 | JGI IMG/M metagenome (GOLD analysis project Ga0209589, IMG submission 187525) | Root nodule microbial communities of legume samples collected from California USA - Cow pea white BW (SPAdes) (version 2) | ecosystem: Host-associated > Plants > Roots > Nodule | place: USA...
AAAAATAAACAATTTAAAAAAATATTTAATATATATATATATATATATATATATATATATATATATATATATATAAAGAGAAAAAAATGAATAGAATAAAATAACAAGTTCCTCCTATAACATATCTCTTATATCATATATCACAATCCTTACAAATTCTCAACACTCATACTATTTCATGTTGTAATTATATGACTCCTAATATTTCATATTGTAATATGCTTCTTAAAATTTCATATGTTCGCATCTTAATTAAGTCCATATCAAACTCTTGAGATCAAAATACGGACTTTAAGCAAATGTTTATATATATATATATATATATATATATATATATATATATATATATATATATATATATATTTTGTAAGATCCCATTTTACGAGTATAAAACTAATAAAATAAGACATTTCATAATAATATTCAAAGACAGATTAACAAAATAAAAAGTATATTAATACAATCCTTTAAGAGTTCAAACTATAAAAATATACCATTTATACAAATCAACTAAAACCAACCAAGCTTTATACAGAGGTTAACCACTTACTACAACTCCCAAAAACCTTTCACTAATCTAACCGATGGTTCCTCATTCTCTTAAAACCATCACACTTCCTTAGGACACAATTCACAACCATATACATCCTTAATCATATTTTCATATTCATATATTTTACAAAAACATACCAAGTCAAGTCTAAAAATACTAATATTATTCATGCATAGCTTCATACATCGTATTTTTAAAATTAATTCAGTCAATCACATGTTAAAAGTAATAAATTTAAATTCTGCAGCATTCTTGCTTAAGCTATATTTCTCTCGCTTGAGTTAGAAGGCTCTCGCTTAAGCTAGATATCTCGCTTGAGCTAGAAGGCTCTCGTTTAAGCTAGAAATTTTCGCTTGAGCGACAACTTGAACAAAGAGCATTGTGATGCTATTCTCGCTTAAGCTAGATTTTTCTCATTTGGGCGAGACTGATCTCGCTTAAGCTAGAATAGCAAATTTTCATTGATTTTAGCTTGCAAAACCAAACCAAAAACAACACAACCACTCCAATTCAGTATACTTATCAATCCAACACATCAAGATGCAATCAAATACCAAGACAATGAAAAAACCCCAAGATGGTTTTCAAACTATAAAACCCCAATTCAATGTGGAGGAAGGAAACGTTCGGATGGATTTTAAGAGGACTCCGCAGTGATCCCAGTGATCCCAATTATGGGATCTGTTTCAAGAAAGGATGAAAATCATAAGGGAAAAGGGAAAAATCAAGGTTGAGCTGAAATGGAGAAAGGAGCAAATGTTGAGAGAGAGTGCATGAGAGGAAGACAAGGTTTTGTTTCTTTTTACGCTTGAAAGGCTAGCTTGGTTTCTTTTAATGAAGCAAATTTTCTACAGGAAAAGAAAGGATTTACATATGTTAAAATATAAATACTTTGCTTATAACATTTTTTAAGTTCAACATATGTAATAGGCATAATGGCGAACAACACATCTTCAACCATTTTCACAACTTCATGTTGTCGTTATTATCCTCATCAGATGAATCTTCAATATTTCAATCCACATGAAGGTGAAATAACTATCACTTACCAAATTATGGTCATGAAAGGAAACTACTATCTTCAATGGAAAGAGAGTTCAACTTGTAAATACTATCATATTTACGTTGTTATATGGGTTCTAAATTCATGTTTAGCCTGTGTTGTTCTTTATTTAAGTATACTTTTTTTAAGATTATGTTTTCTTTATTTAAGCATAAGTTTCTCATATAAGTTTGTTTATGGCATTTGTAGCTTTTCCTTTTAATAAAATTTTAATACCTTTCACGTGATTCATAAATTACAAAGTACAACCAAGTTGATATCATAGTTCATAACACTACACTACATGCATGTTAAATTTTTTTATTTAAAATGTTTGTTTTAATCCTTTATCTTTTGTTTTTATATTGTAAAAGAATTATAGTTATTTACACATATTACAAAATGTAGAGACAACTTTGAAGTGAAATTAAAAGAATAAGTAACAATACATTTGCAAATAAAAATTACAGTAATACACTATTACCCATCATTATGATGATAATAAAGTATTTCTAATTTAAATAGTATATTCATTTATTTATAGTTGTTATTTCTATTAACAATATATTTTTTGGACATAAAATATTTTTTTTCTTACTACGTAAATTAATGGTGTAGAATGGATATATATTTTATAAATGAAAAAACTAAAAAATAAATAAAAAACAATTAGTTTTCTTTCAAAATTAATATTATTTTTATAATAATTTTAAATTAAATAATATTTTAGATACTAATTTCTTGAAGTTGCATTACTATGAACTAATTGACAATTTTTGTTTTCAAATTCAATTTCTAACACTCCTATTGACTTGAGTTGATTATCAGACTTAGAAATTAAGGAATATTTATTATTAAAATTAATCTCTAATATAGAAAATATATCATATTGTTTACCTCATTTACTATAAGAAAATATTTTATTAGTGACCAATTTTAGGGATAAAATATAATTAGTTACTATATAGTAGTCAATTTAGATATCAATTTATAAATTAAAAATTATTGGTAACTAAAATAGTTTCTAAATTGGTCTCTAAATTGATCGATATAGTGAAATGGCCTCTAAATTGATTATTAACATTAGCTATAAATGTATTAGCTACAAAAAGAAAATGGTCTCTAAATTTGCCTCATTAGTGACCAATTTAGATACAAATCTTGATGTGGGTTGGGCTCACTTAAGCCACGAGTTATGCCCACTTACCTTTTAAAAACCTATTTTTTATCTTTGAACCAGAAAAATAAACTTTGACTTCATTGTATTTATATGCATATCTTGATAACTTTGAGATCCTACAAATTTCAATATCTAAAAAAGATAAAATTGTTTCCATTCTACTATTTTGAATATTTGAAAATGATTGAAAAAAATATTTTTTTGATTTATTTTTATATGGGTTGGTGAGCTAATACACTTAATCTACTAACCTATGGTAGGTTGAATTAGGTTATAAAATTTTTGGTTCACCAGAAAATGAGTCGGGCTGGGTTCACTCATAAATGGATAAACAAAGAAACTCACGTACATTTGAGGAATAATAAATCTGTAAAATCTGTTATAAATGACATATAATTAAAATTAGTGAAGAGATTGTGAAATTATGACTTATTGGTTATGTATGTATTGTTTTTGTAAGGTTAAGCCAATTTGAAAAAGTTATGACAACAAAATCGTGTGTCTTTTTATTTTAAAACATAAAAATTGAAAAAATAAAAAACTTCATTAAGTCACAACAACAATCCTTTTAGTAACAATGTTCTTTTTAAGTATGAGTGTCAATATAAGTTTATGCTTGAGAATTAGATTGAATAACCATCAGATTTGTAATTATATTGAATAACAAAAGGAATAAAATAAATGTGATAAGAGACAATACTAAAATAAAAGAGACACATCATCTCATTAATATGATTTGTGTTATAAATAAAGTTAATAATAGAAAGGGTATAGAAGACAACTAAAAGGGTACAACTCAAGGGTTGCATACTTAATGTAAATAATGTAAATATCATCAATAGTAATCAAGTTAAGTAATTGTCAGCAACTCAATGGACAATCCATAACTTTCATAACACTCCTCCTTGATTGTCCATTGATCAAATAATGTGTCTCGTTAAAACCTTACTAGGAAAAACCCTTTGGGATAAAAACCTAGTGAAGGAAAAAGAGTACATCATTCTTAATTCTTTGATATAATGTTCTTCTATTTCTCCCCCGGATGTAAACTTTCATCTTTAAGATTTCAGAGCCCAATCTTGTGAACCAATTGCTCAAAAGTTATTCTTGGCAAGGACTTTTTAAATAAATCTTTAATATATCATTGAGCAATACACGCACTACTGTCTTCATATATGGTTGTTGATTCCATTTTTCCTCATGTAATGCTAAAAGTTGCATGATTTGACGATGTTGCTATTATGGTTTATTTTATAGACCACCATGAAATCATTGTGCCACCACATGTGAAGAAATATCTTGTTTGTGATCAACTGTTGTGAGGATTACATAAATAACCTGCATCTACATAACTCATTTGACTTTGAATCATTTGGATAAAATAAGTCTATATTCAAAGTACCCTTAAAGTAACGAAATATATGTGTTACACTAATTCAATGTCTTCTTGTAGGTGAAGAATTATATGTTGCTTAACAAATTTTCAACACATACTATATCAAGTCGAGTATAATAAGCAAAATACATTAGTTCTGTTATAACATTAAAATATGGTATTTCTTGACCAAGAAGTTCTTCATCATTGTGAGGTTTAAAAGGACATTTATCAACATCTAACAGCCTCACAATTGAAGTGCAAAAATGATATAAGTAGTCCATATAAAACCTTTTAAGCACCTTCATTATATAAACCTCTTGATGTACAAAAACACTTGTATTTAAATATTCAATTTGTAATCTCAAACAAAACTTTGTACTTCCAAGATCTTTCATCTCAAATTCTTTCTTTAAGCAATCAATTGTCTTTGTGAACTAATTAGGAGTTCCAACGATGTTTATGTTATATGCATAAATAACAATTATGACAAATTCATTTTCCGATATTTTCATATAAATACAAGGATAAGTACCTTTCTTTTAACAAGTACTTACAAAGACAAGTATATCATATACGTCTTGATTGTTTTAATCCATAAAAGGGACTTGTTCAATTTTATTGAATAATCCACTTTAGAATTTGCATTGTTGGGTAAATAAAATCCTTCAGGGATTTTCATATAATTATCATTCTTTATAATATTGTTATGCACAAAAATCCATTTGTACTCAATAAGGTTTACACCTTCAGGTGTGCAAACTACAGGTCCAAAAACCTTTTATTTAATAAACAAATATAATTTTACTTTTATTTCATATTTCCATTTGGCCAATCATTTCTTTGTCGACAATTTTGATCCTCGTTGTCACTCATAACATTCATCGTTATATTATATGCTAAGGTCGTCAACGTTGACTTCATTTTGGTTCCATATTATCTTATTCATGACATAATTTATTGAGATCTCATAATTTTCAACAATTTTAGGTACCTGAGGTTCTTCTAGAACCAAGGTTCTTCTGGAACCCAATTATTAATTATGTCAAATGAATCTTTTGTGATTTACACCTCCTCGATTAGGTCATCTTGTCTTTTTAGCTCCTTTCTCATTCGAGGATTTTTATCTTTAAATCCAATAAGCTTACCACACTTCAATCGTGTTATGAATTAATATTAATTCTATTGGGAGCATTAGCAATTGGTATATGTGGTTTAATTACCCTATTTTTGTTAGTAAAAACATTTGATAATTGATTGTCTAATTTGGAAATGAATTATCATTTGAACTTCAAGTTTACATTTTTTTTGTACGAGGATCAAGACGATACAATGATAATTCATTCCAACTGATATCGTTTTTCATTTGTTTTCTTTCTCCCTCTAATGTTGGAAAAACTTATTCATCAAAAATGACAGTTGACGAATCAAACTGTAAATATGTCCCTTTTGAAAGATCAAGATATTTTATTATTGATTGAGAGTCATTTCCAACATATATTCTTGATCGTCTCTAAAAACTCATCATAGTCCCTTTTGGTGGGGAAATTCTATCATATACAAAAATTCTTAAAATAGACAATTAGGTTACTGACCAAAAACCAACTACATAATAGAGTAATTATGATAACTTGTTGGCTTGATGCAAATCAATATTATAGCATGTAAAATTCAATATCTCCAAGTAGTCATTGGAAGATTAGCTCTCATAAGTAATAGACCAACTTTAGACATTTTATTCATTATTCTACAAGTCAATTTTAGCATGAAATACATAAGATGTAAATTCACCGGCATTATCAAGACAAATTTTCTTAAACGGATAATCTAGGAAGTGATATCTTAATTTAACTAATTGTGCTAATACTTTGCAAATGACTGATTGCAAGTTGATAATAAACACGTGACCATTTAGCTGATGCATCAATTAAACTATGAAAAATCTAAATGATCCACATGATGGGTGCATTGGACCACAAAATCACCCTGTATTGATTTTAAAAGATGAGATTGACTCATCTCTAAAGTTTTCTGGTGATGATCTTACTATCAACTTTCCTTGTAAACATGTATTACATGAGAAATCATTGGATTGAAGAAGTTTTTGACTCTTAAATGGGTGTCCACGAGAGTTTATAACTATTTTTTTTGCATCATGATAGATCTAAGATGACCTAACTAATCATGCCAAACAAAAAATCCCTTTTTGATTCGTAAACTTCAAGTTTACAATGGCACGCATTTCAGTTATACTAATATATGTTTAGTACAAGCCATAAGAGAATATTGACAATTTCTCCAATACACATTTTATTTATTTTTATTCAACCCAAGTCCATTGATATAAAGATATTTCATATCTCTTTCATTATTTGTCTCAATATGATATCTGTTTAGACAAATAACTTTAGAACTTAATAAGTTTCTATTAGACTTTCTTTGTAGAAGTGTAGTAGCTCTTCTAGAGCCTTCAAAACATTATTTGTGATATAAAAATAATGATAATATTGACTTCTCGAATAACCAAACATGAGAAAAATAAATTAATAATCTTGAGAGTTTAATTCTTGCACTATCAGCAAAATATAGTACATTTAGTCTATCCAATATTACTGCATATCAAAATGATCATATATATATATATATATATATATATATATATATATATTAAATTTTAATGAACTTAATAACCTCAACTTGTTATAAGTACCATCCAAAATTAATCAACTTTGCAAGTCATATATTATCAAATAATATCAAATAAAACTAAGTATAAAATATCATATCTAAAATCTTTGAACCTTTATATATGTATAGTATAATAAATATGTATTTTTTAATATATCATTTAATGCAATCTTAATTTACCAATTATATTTTAATACTAATCAAGTTCAAATATATTACCTTCCAAAACCTAAATTTCCTGCACCTATCAATGCATGGTCCCTTTTATTTACTTTTATTTAAAAGTTACTTCATTTCTCCTTGTTACGTTACCTGGTTGCATCCACCAATACAATTTCAATCAATTAATGCACCACAATCCAATTTTTTCCCATTTAATTTATACACGTAAATGCACAAGTGATGACCTTTTCTATTCAACATTTAAAAATATGCAATCAATAAAATCCAACATTTCTATTTCTATCCCGGGACATTATATATATTTTTTAGGAAAGACTTTTCAATTACCATGCATATTCCCTACGTAATACCAATTCAAGTTTAATAATGTTATTCATGTGTCATCCAATATTAGAAAAAAAATCATTATTATACATTCACACTTTTATAACAATTACTATATAATAATAATAATAATAATAATAATAATAAATGTTCATTATACACTCATTTCACATATACATTTCATAATATAAAAGAAAATTTGATTCTTCTTACTTATACATAACCAATATCAAACATGCATATTTTATATAGTCATATTATTTGTCATTGTTTTCAGTTTTTTCTTTTCCCTTTTCACACTATTGTTTCACTTATGATGACAAAATGTCTCTTTGAGATTTTCTTTATGACCATGAAAATATGAATTAGATGTTGCTATATTCACTTATGGGAACAAAGCATAACCAATTTAGTCTCATGGATGTTGCTGCATTCCCTTCTGGGAATGAAGCATAATCAATTGGTCTCATGATTTTTCATTAAAACTCATTGTTTTGTTTGGCCATAAGAAGACATTCAGATGCTTTATTTTCACCTTCTTTCTTCTTCTTTTTTTCCTTTTTTTAAGAGTATCATAAAGACCCATTGCATCTAGATGTACTTCAACCTCTAATACTAAAAAAGATGAGTAGTTTTTCCTTTTAATATCAAAAATCACAAATTCAAATTTTGTAAGGTTTGACTTGTTTAAACCTGACTCATAAAATATTGATAATAATCAAATTTTATTTATGAATAATAATAATAACAATAATAATAATAATAATAATAAAACAAATATGAAAATTGATAAAGTCAAATAATTTTTATCACAAAAAGAAGAATATAAGAAAAAATTGTCAATAAGGAAAGGATTAGAAATAGTCTGAATTGAGGTACGCAAAGTATTGACCTTAAAGAAAATATGTCTCTACTAAATCAGTTGTAAGTCTTTGTGTTGATAACGTGTTATAAAATAAATGAGAGAAATAGAATAGAGAGTAGAGACAGATTTGTTGTGTGTCATTTATCAATAGGAGAAGTACCTATTTATAGATACAAAAGGCAACCCAAGGGATACAACTCAATGGTTACAGTACTAATGATAACATCGATAACAATCAATCATACGTAACTGCTAACAACTCAATAGACATCCATAAATTTCATAACACTTATTCCTTTTTGTGTATTTTATATGAAGCACGTCCAGTATTCCAATTTTTTATTAGCTCACACAATTCAAGTATTACAATTCCTCACGATATATATATATATATATATATATATATATATATATATATATATATATATATATATATATATATATATATATTTGATATTTGACGCGGAGCAATTCTTATGCCACAATTTTTTTTCGTCAATATTAATGAGAACCTAGTTTAATTGATATTCGTAAATTTTTGCTCCCATTCAGAGAATTAATTTTTGTTAGAAAAAATTCCTGAAATCACTTTATTAATGCTCCCATTCAGAGAATTAATTTCTGTTAGAAAAAAATTCCTGAAATCACTTTATTAATAGTGAAATAAAATAAATATAAGGAAATATACAGACCAATTTTTTATGTTCTTTGATTCCAAGTGTACTTACACTCTTCAAAGCAATAATTTAATCCAAATTTTACAACGCTCTTATTATAAGAGTATAAGAAATAAGAATAAGGAGAGTCAAATACAAGCTTAAAGTGTCTTTGGCTCGGAACAAGGAACATCATAGACTTAGAACTATTATATAGTCAGTAACACCCACCCTTAGGTTATCCTTGGCGAGGTGGAACTTCTCAAGACATGTTATTTCTATCAGTCCAATATTCTCCACCCCATCATACTCCATCATAAAGAGTATTTTCACTTGAAATCAAACCATCCCGAGAATTTTCACTTGGAATCAAACCATCACGAGAATTTCCACTTAAAATCAAACCATCCCAAGCAGTGGCGGATCTTCAACTAATATCTTGAGGGTGCTAAAATTTTGGTTGAATTACTCTTTTGGTCTCTTTTTTGGTCCAAAAATGTCAAGTTGGTCTCTAGTGTTTTTAGTCTCAATTTGGTTTTGATTTTTAAAAATTGATGCAATTTGGTCATTTTTATTATTTTTTTTTCTGAAATGGAGCAAGTATTTTTCATTGAAATTGACACTAGGATTATGTTAATTACACTAACAAAGCAAATCATCTTTATTCATAACTTCAATTTTGATAAATAAATAAAAACCTTGATTTGATTCAAGAAATTTAATGAAAAATGACAAAATTGCATATTTTTTCAAAAATCGAAACTAAATTGAGACTAAAAAATACTGAAAGACCAACTTGATATTTTTGAACGAAAATAGGAACCGGAAAAGTAATTCCATTTTTTTTATATAAACTAGTAAAAACATTGTATTTAATTTTTTTTATGATAATAAAAAAATAAAAGTATAATTATTGTTTTTATTATAATTATAAAATTAAATATAAACAATTTTTACAGTTTATAATAATTAATTTTCATTTATAATAATTATTTTTTTAAAATAAAAAAATAGTTAAATTAAAAAAATCACTAAAAGATAATATTAATAGAATAGTTATTTTTATTTAAAAAAAAATTAAAAGGAAAATTGAAAATTAAATATAGACAAAAAAATTCTTTATATATAGATATAAATATATAAATTTTTTTACAATATTCAATATGTAAAATATATTAAAAATATTTTATTTTTAAAAAATATATTTAAAATTATATAAATATAAAATAAAATTGGGGGGCCATGACCCCCCTTAGTCATTACTATGTTTCGCCATTGATCCCAAGAATTTCCTCTTGGAATCAAACAATCCCAAGAATTTTCACTTGGAATCAAACCATCCCAAGAATTTCCACTTGGAATCAAACCATCCCAAAAATTTCACTTGGAATTAAACCATCCCAAGAATTTCAACTTGGAATTAAACCATTCGAAGAATTTTCACTTGGAATCAAACCATCCCAAGAATTTCCACTTGGAATCAAACCATCCCAAAAATTTCACTTGGAATTAAACCATCCCAAGAATTTCAACTTGGAATTAAACCATTCGAAGAATTTTCACTTGAAATCAAACCATCTCAAGAATTTTCACTTGGAATCAAACCATCCCAAGAATTTCAATTGGAATTAAAGCATACTAAGAATTTTCACTTGGAATTAAACCATTCGAAGAATTTCACTTGAAATCAAACTATCTCAAGAATTTTCACTTGAAATCAAACCATCCTAAGAATTTCCATTTCGAATTAAGTCATCCAAAGAATTTCCATACACCTTGCATCAATGTTAATCAATGTCCGAGTATAATCACCACACACCTTGCATAAATATTAGTCAATGCTCGCGTATAAACACCATACACCTTTTGTCGAAACCATGCCACAACCCAGGACGCAAAACCATCGAACATTGCGAAGAGCCACAAATAAAATGTTAACATTTTGTAGCCACCGTGTCGTTTGACTCCCTCGTCGGAGATGCATTACTTGTCAACGTAACACCTATTGACGTAGTATCACCATGGCATCACAAAATCTCGTCGCCAACAAAGCACTGCGCGAAACTCCATCACTAGACATCGAACTTCCACTATGTGAAAAGCGAAACACCTCTACAAATCCAAGAGCATCTCGCCACACGCGAACTCCACTATAGATCCAACATGACTCACAATCCTTGCACCTCCACAAATCCAACTGCAGATTCATCGCATCAACACAACGGTGACAATGATCCTTCCATCAAATTTTTCGTTGCAACTTAAGGAAATAAGGACGATTCTCCAACAACAAAGAATTAATCTTTTCTGATGTGAAAGATCAGACTAAGCTGCAACCACATAACATACTAAGAAAAAAATCCTATCGAATCATAGTTCTTGATACCACTGTTGGAAAACCCCCGAGAATCACTTTATTAATAGAGAAATAAAATAAACACAAGTAAACACATAGATAACTCTTCCATGTCCTTTGACCCCAAGTACACTCGCACTCTCTAAAGCAATAATTTAACTCAAACCTCAGAATGCTCTTATTACATGAGTATAAGAAATAATAATAATAGTCAAATACAAGCTTGAAGTGTCTTTGATTCGGGGGCAAAAAACATTATGAACTTAAAAATCATTATATAGTCACTAACACTCACCTCTAAGTTATCCTTAACTATGTAAAACTTTTCATGTTATTTTTATCAATTCAATAATTTCGAATGTTAATTGGAAAAGTATAAGTACATATATAATTGAAAAGTGTATGAAATAATACCATGCACCAACAACAATAATAATAAAAAAAAAAACATCGGCAGCGTGAATTAAATTCTTTTAAGAGTCAATAACTTCACTAAATACTTTTGAGTTATTAAATAGTATTTAATAAAAAATATATTAATAAATTTAATATTAGATCATCTATTTGAAATTTAATAACTTAAACAATGTTTACGACATGAATTATTTAAAAAATAAATAATTCAAATCAGATATTTACCTTCATAAACACATTTAGCACTACCTGATCCATTAGTGAGTAGACTGAAACTGCCCTTTTATTTTAACAGTATGAGACGTGTTCTATGCACAATTTTAGTGTGATATTTAATATTTTTAAATATATAATTTGAAATATATAATTTTAAATATATTCATATTAGTGGAGATTTATTCCTCCATGAATTTTATCATGCTGAACAATTATAACTTATAAAACTGAAACCACTGTACCCAAAAGCGAAAAGCACAAAAGAGAAAAATAAAAACCTAAACACGATACTAATTTTTCATTGTGGCATATATAAAAATCTCTCTTGTCAAGTTTGAGTATTTTTTTATGATAAAATTAATCTCATAAAAAAATCATCAACGCACTATGTATACCAATGCCAAGACTCTCTTAGAAAATAATTACAGGAATGGAATTCTCGCAAAAACCTAATATCCATCATATTTTGTATTGAAAAATAAAAGGAGACAAGCACAGAATATTTACAACAAATAGAAGAAGAGAGACAAGAGGATATAGGTATACTTGAATAAAAAATATTCGTGGAATAAATAAATAAAAGAAAACTGCTACCACAACTTTATACAAAACATATTAAAATAACTATTAATATTTAAAAAGTCAATAAAAAATTATATTATGAACGAGAAATAGGAATAATAATTGTGAAAAAAATATCACTTTATATATATTGTTATAGATGTTAAATGGTATATTGAATTCTTTTATATATATATATATATATATATATATATATATATATATATATATATTTATATATATTTATTTTTTTATATATAT
>Ga0209589_1011264_pt1 | contig 12673 bp, 6 predicted proteins | sample CowpeawhiteBW_FD_187525 | JGI IMG/M metagenome (GOLD analysis project Ga0209589, IMG submission 187525) | Root nodule microbial communities of legume samples collected from California USA - Cow pea white BW (SPAdes) (version 2) | ecosystem: Host-associated > Plants > Roots > Nodule | place: USA...
TTTTTTTTTTTTTTTTTTTTGCTTCAAAAAAGGTGAATTTTTATTTTAAAACATGATTCAAATTTTTAAGTTAAAATGATATTTTAAACCACCACTTTAATATTTTAAAATATGCTTTATTAAAAATCACATCTTTATGAAAAATCATGTTTAATTTTTTTATTAAAAGCCATATTAAAAAACCAAACTTTAAAATCTATCAATTCTGATAAAGTTTTCTAAAAGAGTTACCCTCAAAAGGTAAACAAAAAAAAAAAGAAGCTTCCGACATACAATAATTCATTTATCTTTATACTGCGTAATTCCTATAAATAGTGTGCATAATCACATGTAACTAACATGTAGTTGACGGCGAGGTTGTCCGATCTAAGAAAAGTTATTAGGTATTTTTTGTATTATCATGTCAATTATTAGGTAGTTTAGTAGCACTAAATTCCCAATGTCAATTATATTTATTCCGTTTTTTAATCAATAGAAATATAATACAATGTAAAGTAAAAAATAATATATGATATTGTATATGCATTCATCTTATAATAGAATCTATTACACCTCTACTTTGAAGTTACATCATCGCTAATTATTTTACTAATACTTTCTCAGCATATAATTCATATAAGTATAAATGAGTTTCCATTCCTCTTTTAAATAATTTTTTTTTTCAAAATAAACTTTAAGTATGATACATAAGCATAAGCGATATATATACATATACAAAGTTATCTATGCACAAAACTTTTCTCTTACTTGAACGCTCACACCTCCATTAGTGTTAGTTTATGTGTAACTTTTCTCGGTCCTTGACTTGAAGACTCACACATGCATTACCATTGGTTTATGTATAACGTACGCTACAAAAATTTTCTTAATTATTGATGGAATATTATCGATAACAACAAATTCATCGATAAACTCAAATTTTTTGATAATTTTTTCTTTTATGGATTATGCATTTCATTTTCTTGAGGGATACAATTGTCAGTACGTAATATGTTTATAAAGTTTGTCAAAGGGAACAATCAGTAAATTATACTTAGTATTATTAGCAAATATTTCATCGATAACTTATATCACAATTATAGACAACAATAATCATCGACAACATCTGTCAATAAATAACAATTATTACTAATGGATATTTTTGTATGTACCTTATCATTACAATTAAAGACAGTCTCATTTCGTTCGTAAATTCATCGACAATTTTGGCGACAAATTTCCCGCTCAATCTAATGGTGTTTTTGTCTATTAAGAAGGAGGAGGAGAAAGAGGAGATGATGTGGCAATAGTGACACAAAGGTGGCTTCATAGTGACGTAGAGGCTTGCTAGTGATGTACACTAGTGACTCGAGGAGGAGGAGACGCCTCAGTGACTCGAGGAGGAGGAAAAGATGTTCAAAGAGATGACGTGGCAGTGGTGAATTGATGGTAACATGGAGGTGGCTTTGTGGTGACGTGGAGGCTCATCGGAGATGCACACTGGTAACTTGAGGAGGAAGATGAGAAGGGTGAGAGAAAGAGGAGAAGAAGGGGATGAGGAAGAGGAATAGGTGGATGCTCGCCGGTGATGCGTGTTGGTGACACACGCCAACGACGAATGATCGTTGATGACGTGTAGGTGGAGGACACCGATGATGGTGGTTCTTAGAGTCAGAAAAGGAAGTGGAAGAGGAAAAGGAGGAGGAAGAGAAAAGAGTGAGACAAATAAGAGGAGGAGAAGGTGGATGAGGATGACCTGGAGGAACAAAATGAAGAAATAAAGCAAAAAAAGAGGAGAAAGAAGGAGACCCAATCGTGTATTTTATTGACATATGTTACTGATGATTGAAATCTATCAATAATTATTGACAAATATTTATTGATGAGCAATTATCGACGATTTTGTGACTGTCGACAATTACATACAAATTTATCCATTTATCGATAAAGTTTAACGATAACCCCTTTATCAATGGATTTTTTTCCCATAGTAATTTGTTTGTAAACACGATTTACTGACAAATTTTTTCTATTATCGACCGAGTCTGTCCGTTGGTAATATACGATTTTCTTGTAGTGGTATAGTCATAGCAAATGGAAACCACAACCACAAAAACAGGGTAAGGTAGCATATCATAAAAAATAGGAGTACAAATCACAATTAAATTTTTAAAACAATTCACATTATCATCAGTGATATAACAATTACTAAAGACACAAGGTTCTACTTTCGAAAGACTCGTGCGTTAAATAGACTCAAAGATTTTGCACCTATCATATGACCTATCAATAAACTATGGCCTAAGCCATAGCTTTACTCGGCCTCATATCCTAGGAACTAAATCCTCCTCATATGATAGGGTAAATTTATCTATGATACACAATCTTTTTTCATATTGTCTCTTCATATTATAGAAATCTTCGTCAACTTTCACCAACTAATATCTTTCTTTATATGAATAGAAAAGAGCATAAGCCCTAACTCTATTTAGTCCCACATGTAAGACCCCCTAATTTAAATAATTAAATAAATATAAATTTAATTAAATGAGGGTAGTAAAAGCCTTTATAACAATTAATGCTAACCTTTATGACATGGAAAAGTACTAGCTCAAGTGGTTGAGAGTACTTGGTTATATGAAAGGACTTGGGTTTGAGTCCTATGTATGCTAATTGTGTGTTATTTAATTTTATTATTTTCTGATGACATGTTTGGAGTGTGATAGTTTTAGATGCATAAATATTAGTATGAAAGATGACTTGGTTGAGTTGGTTGTGCACTTGAATTTCAATTGTGGGGTGATGGGTTTAAACCTTCGCTTGATGATTTTCTTTTTGTTAAAATTTACACTAGCATGGAAGTGAAGAGGCACATAAACCCTAGATTACATGGAAGGAAGGGTGGCTGAAAAACAGAAGGCATTAGGCCATTAAGTGATGATTAATTGTGGATTAATGCTATTTTCGTTTTGGTGCAATCAAACCATATTAAGAGCACAATAAAAAGCTAATTAGGGGTAAGAGAAAGGGTTTTGTGAGGCTGTCATTTTAGTTGTAGAAGAGAGCACGAGTTTTGGTGAGTTTTGAGTGAGGTTTTGGGGGTTGACTTGAGGGAAAGGCAAAGGAGGACATTGGAGATCAAGGGAGAGCTTGCAAGGGTCAAGGCTAAGCTAAGGAAATCCAGTTTATGTGTTGTATGATTGGTATCCTTTGGGGATCTGTTTAAGTGCCGAAAAACTAGTAGCATTGCGCTACTGGTATGGCGTCTGGTGGCATGGGTGAGCCGCCAGGCGGAAGGGTCACAAACCAGTGATAGTGGTTATAGTACGCGCAGGACGCCTGGCGGCAGGGAGGGTTCCACCAGGCAGAATGGTGAAGCAGAAGGCCTGGAAAGTGGTTGGCGCCTGGCGGCGCGAGATGGGTGTGCTAGGCAGTGACGGATAGTGAGGCGCCTGGCGGTAGGGTGGAGTCCGCCAGGCGGTGATGGTGCAGTGAGGATTCTGTTGGCGCTTGGCGCTAGGCGGTGTGTGATGCTCATCAGGCAGTCTGGACCCAGATTCCGCCTAGCGGCGTGAAATGCGCGCCAAGCATTTTTGGAACAGAGATGGTGCGCGAGGAAGGGTTTCTACACAACTTTAGGTGATGTTCTTGATGCGAGGCTTTGGCTGGGGCCCCAATTACGAGTGCAACTTGTATTGGGGTAACACATGACCACACTAGGTTATAGCTTGGTGGTTTAGGAATTCTAGTGGAGTGTGCGGGTTATGGCTCGTACGACGAGGTTTCAGGTGATTGCCCTCTTCAGTGCATGCTGATAGAGTTTTGGTAGTCTGGGAACACCTACAAACTTATGTTTGTTTTGGGGAGCTCCACTTGGTGTCATGGTGAGATGTTGTGGCAAAGTTATTCCCACGTGTGGACTATCAAGTGGTGGCCTGTAGTCGGAGGGGCGAGTAGACACTCGTGCAGCAAAGATCGATCATTGATCTCACCTAAAGGGTATAGAAATAATAGACGTCTAATGCAAGTTTTGGAAATGGAGATCTAAGGAAAAGGGAAAGATTATACTAACCAGGGTTATGTTATGAAGATGATGTAATTTATATTTATTATGATATGTGTTTGATTTGTTTAAATGAGTTCACCCTATCTGTGTGTGTTTGGCGATGATCATGTAACTCGTTACATGGGAGCAGATGTTGATGCATGTGAGCATGCAAACGCATACGGAGACGGAATGGGGATCACTATGGGACAGTTTTCTTAAATTTCATTATGGATTTTCCTTTTGTAATTTTTTCTTATTTTAGAGGATTTGGTTTTTGTAATAATTGAATAATGCGGTTTTATTTTCTACTTATGCGACATTTGAAGACTTATTTTTCCCACGTTTTTGGAAAATTACGAGAATAAATGTGATGTTTATTAAATCTTACTTCTTATTTATTTTTAATAAGTAATTTCCGGCTAGGACGTTACACCACATCTCATGCATTTTCATCTCATAAAAACAATTACAATTTTGTTTAAAAAGATTTCCTATCTCTCTCACTCAGCCAACCTATCCACTTACCCAATGTATGTATCGTCCAACGATTGTATCATCTACCAAGCACTTTGTTCATTAAGCGTCAAATTCCCTTTAAGCTCTTTGAATTTTCATAAATTTATTTTCACTTAACAAGGGAACTAACTCGCCCAACGATCAAGTTTTGGAGCTAAAATCCCCAAAATTTTCCAAGTGAATCCAAAGTTGGGAACCATTCCATCCTAAGCCCTCTGGAGTTTTACAACATTATTTTCGCTCAACTGCAATACTACTCACTCGATGAATCCAATGCTTGGGAGTCAAATGCACTAGGCTCACCCAATGAGTGTATCATATGGAACTCTCTAAAACTTAAATTTTTTATTCTCACTCAGCAGGTGGTCAATCATCAAACAAGTAGATTGTTTAGCGAGTATCGTCTGATCTACTCATAAAAAAGTATATCAATTTGTAATTATTGACTTTCAATTTTTTTTCTTTAACAAATAAAAAAGGGTATCCCCAATTCTAAAATATGTTATCTTGAGCCAAATAATTTCAAACTAGGGATGACAAAAATACCCTTGCCTACGGGTATCGACGAATAAAATCCACGACAGATAGTTAGTAACCGCGTGTATTTATTACTTGTGGATAATTTTGGGTAGCATATATTTTCATATCCGCTTATAAACGGATCTGGTGCACGTATCACACTACCCGTACTCGTGTGTACCTATTACTCGCAAAAAATTAAAATTAAAATTTAATTTATATCTTATTAAGTTAGATTTAATTATAATTAAATTTAAAATTAAATTTTATTAGGTTAAATTTAATTATAATTATAATTATAATTATAATTATAATTTAATTTAATTTATATTATTATTTTTTTATAATTTTATTTAAATTTTAGTTAAAAAATTTATAAAATATATATCTTTTTTAAATATTCACAGGTATCAACGTGTACCCGCGAGTTTTAAAAGATTTACGGACATTTTTTAAGTAGGTACTTGACAAAAAAACAGACAATAATCGGTGAATTCTTTTTGCGGGTCGGGTTGCGGGTAGACCCGTATCTGACCCGACCTGTTGTCATCCTTATTCCAAACCAACACACTTATCCTATCATTTAGAGCTCTCTCTACATAAATGCATATGTATCTTGGTCTAATGGGTATAATTCTTTGGTCTAATGGGTATAATTCTGTTGCGGGTATAATTCTTTGGTCTAATGGGTATTTTAACTCATTTTTTACTACCAAAATAACTACATTCAGTTCAAAAGATTTCGTCAATTAGAATCAATTGACTCGGCTCATGTATCTTAACAACTAATATCCACAAAACGGCCCAATCATCACAAAAATCAAAATTTAACAACAATTCTCATATATATCAAATCATCTAATATGCCATATTCAACCAAAATTAAAAGAAAAATAACAACTAGCATCATCATAATCTTAGTTCCAAACCAAAAAACTAACATTCATCATATCTCATCAAAACATTAATCAATACCACAATACCATATGATATAAAATAAATCAAATAAGAAAATTAGCTAATTTCCATTCGACTTGAGCTTTTATCTCTACCAGACTCCATAGACTCAAACTCTCATATAAAGTTATATTTAGACAAAGAAAACTCGAATCAACAATTGGAACACATCCTAATAATTATTTATAAGTAGAAATTCATCTTAAACCTGAAAAAGTCAAAACTAAGCAAGTTTTCTCCATATGCAAACATATCACCAAACTAACTCAAGAAAAAGGTGAAAGATAAACTTGCTTTAATCAAGACTTTGATTAAGTATGATTAATGCCCTCTATTCCATGATTATTATGATGTATTTAAATATTCAAACATATGAGTAAATTGGTCAAAATCTTAGAAAGTGCAATAAAAAATAAATATTTTTAAAGAGACAATAACTTTTTATAAATATAACTAAACTAACTAATTTTCTATTTATAACTCAAACTTTTAATAATAAAATAATCAAATTACACTTATAAAGTCTACTATGACTCTTATATATTTTCTAGATCATTACAAAATCACATAAACTTATTTATATGCATTCAAATAAAATCACTCTTAATTTATGTATTTTAGATTATTAGAAAATTATTTGTTTTTAAAATAAATAAACTAAAAAAACATATTAAAAACACAAAAAATATATTTATTTTATTAAAAATAATTTATTTTAAAAATTAAACTCAAAAACCTATTGAGCAAAACAGCACACGCGGAACTTAAGTATGGCAGGGGAGCCACAACTCCCCCAATGTTTTTTTTCTTTTATATATATATATATATATATATATATATATATATATATATATATATATATATATATTAAAAATATATTCATATATTATTTATATAATTTAGTTTTGAAAAATTTTATTTAAATTTAAAAATCATGTTTTTACTCTCTTTTGTTATTTATTTTGCTTTTTTATTTGATTTCTTTCTCTTCGGTACCTTTATCTCTTTCTTTGTTCTTTTTTTTATTCCAATTTTTACCATCAATATCTTATCATTTTCAAAATCAAATGGCACCATAACAAAGTTGATGAGTTAAGGAACATTTTGGACCGAATAATTATTTCTTTTGGGTAAGTTCATTTTTTATCCTTTCTTTTCGAAACAATATGCTTTCCTCTTGTATGTGACTTTTCTACGCTCTAGGCACATATTTATGATCATAAAATCATACTCTAATTGTTTATCAAACTCTCTTTGTGAAGATAGAGTTATTTTAGCTTTTGAAGTTGTATAAGGGAAGATCAATATTAGAAATCTACTTTAAGATAAGGAAAGCTAATTATTCAGAAGGTGTTAATTTTTTTAAAATATTGAGTCTTGGTTTTGTTCATAATTTTGTCTTTTCCTAAATAGGTGAGAGGTGACAAATTTATATTAGAAAAATTATGATAAAGAGTAGAAGAGTTGATTCTTTTTTCAAGAGGAATGCTTGTGATGAAGATGAAAAAAAAACATCTACATCATCTAAACTTGAGAAACTTCATGATAATCCAAAAATTGAAGAAAATAAAAAACAACTCTCTAAAAGTTCTTAGAGTTACATATAATGAATTTGAAAATGCTTTAGAACGTAATCTAGGAAAACGTCATCAAATTTGGTAATACCCACCAAATCAAATTGATGAGATACGAAGAATTTATCTAAAATGGGGTATCAAATGCATATAGAAAATTATCCGTTGTCTAGTAAAAATGGTTATCCAACAAGATTTCAATACACATGGTTTAACTTATTTCCTTCATGGTTAGAGTATTCGGTATTCGCCATTAAAAGATGCTGCATATTGCTTATCGTACTATATTTTTAGTAAAAATCCAAGCGGACGACCTGATTCAAATGTTTTCATTGTTACATGTAATTGAGTTGATTTTAATTTAATTCTAATTGGCATTGAGTTGATTGTCATCAACATGTTTTATCTTTTTTGAGTATTTTTATTTTATAGGTTTTAAAAGCTTTTATAGCAAGCACTATGAGAATCTGTATTATAAGGGATATTGTAACAAACTTCATTTCCGATTCAATTATTCAAAATTTTAAGTTATTGAAAAGGCATTGAAAAACCCTATGACTAAAGGTAATTTTTGTTTTTTTTAATATATGATTGTTTTGAATAAAGAAAATGATGTGAGAAAATAATTTTTTTTAATGTAAAAATAATAATTTATATATAAAAAATATAATTGGGTCTCTAAAATTTTGATCTAAGTTCCGCTATGCAGAACAAATATATTAATAATATTTTTTTTACAATTTAAGTTAAATTGTATTAATTACTAGTATATTGTTATTTATAGATTTAAATTACGAATATACTTTTCTATTTAATTTAAACAAAATATTATTTTAATACTGTTTATCAAATTTACTTACCTTGTTATCGAATTCGAACTAAACTAATCTAAGATGAAATCTTGTTATACGATTGTAATACTAGTGAATCATGTTCATGAACTAAAATTAAAATTGTTATTTAACTATTTTTTATTTTAAAATTAAAAATAATATCACTTTTTATATAATTTGAATCATAAAAATATAATAAAATAGTGTAATTTATATAATTAAATATTTACATATAATATATATTGGTTGGTAGTAATATCATATTCTGTGTTTACAAATAAATAAATAAATAAATAAATATATATATATATATATATATATATATATATATATTAAAATATATTAAATTATCTTAGATTTATCTCTTCGATTCTTCCAATACACTCTGTTGACTCTGGTAGCGATCGGTAGTGGTAGGTATTTCTACCACGTTGTGGCTTATCACACTTCACAAACTTGAAGCTCAGTATTGGTCCACGTTTTGTTTAATGGCCCACTTCGTTTATTATTTCCTTAAGTACTTGGCACAAGCCAACAAAATTAATTATTCTTTTAATAATCTTCAAGTATTGATGAAAGAAATAATAAAATTGTTACTGCCAAAGAGGGATTCCCCATTAAATTAAAAGATATAATAAGTTAAGTGATGTGTTTCAATTTCAATTGGAACACATAAACAAATTTTTAGTTTAAATTGAATTTTGAATCAGCATGTTTAATATTTTACTCATATTTAATTACAAGCAAAATTCACTTCATACTATAGCTAGGAGTGGTCGGTGGGTTGTATTCAATTGAACTTAATAAATTTGTTATAAAATAAAGTTAATAATAGAGAATGACAGAGAGAAAGAATAGAACATCAAATACTAGTTTTGTGTGTCACATTATTAAGGAAGAAAAGTTCATATTTATAAGTATAAAAGACAACTCAAAGAGTACAACTCAAGGGTTACATATTTAATGTAAATAATGTAAAATATCATTAATAGTAATCAAGCGAGTAACCATCACCAACTCAATGGACAATCCATAACTTTCATAACACTCCCCCTTGGATGTCTATTGATCAAATAATGTGTCTCGTTCAAACCTTACTAGCAAAAATCCTTTGGGATAAAAACCTAGTCAAAGAAAAAGAGTACATCATTCTTAATTCTTGATATAATATTCTTCTATTTCTCCCCCTCATGTTAGCTTTCATCTTTAAGATGACGGAGCTCAATCTTATAAACCAATTGCTCCAATGTTTTCCTTAAAAAGATTTTGTAAATAATCCATTTTGTGAATAAAGACTTTGTGAACCAATACATACACCGTTGTCTTCATATATGGTTGTTGATTCCATTTTTCCTCCTATAATACTAAAAGTTGCATGATTTGACGATGTTGCTATTATGGTTTATTTCACAGACCGTCATGAAATCATTGTGCCACCACATGTGAAGAAATATTTTGTTTGTGATATGAGGATCAGATAAATAACCTGCATATACATAACTCATTTGATTTTGAATCATTTGGATAAAATAAGCCTATATTCAAAGTACCCTTAAGGTAATGAAATATATGTTTTACACTAATTCAATGTCTTCTTGTAGCTGAAAAATTATACCTTGCTTAACAAATTTACAACAAATACTATATCAAGTCGAGTATAATAAGCAAAATATATTGATGCTCTTATAACATTAAAATATGATATTTCTTGACCAAGAAGTTCTTAATCATTATGAGGTCTAAAGGGACATTTTTCAACATATAACAACCTCACAATTGAAGTGCAAAAATGATATAACTTGTCCATATAGAACTTTTTAAGCACCTTCATTATATAAACCTCTTAATGTACAAAAACACTTATATTTAAACACTCAATTTGTAATCTCAAACAAAACTTTGTACTTCTAAGATCTTTCATCTCAAATTCTTTCTTTGAGATATCAATTGTCTTTGTGAACTCATTAGAAGTTCCAACGATGTTTATGTTTTATGCATAAACAACAATTATGACAAACTTATTTTCCGATATTTTCATATAAATACAAGGATAAGTACCTTTCTTTTAACAAATACTTACAAAGACAATTATATCATATACGTCTTCATTGCTTTAATCCATAAAAGGGACTTGTTCAATTTTTTTGAATGATCCACTTTAGAATTTGTATTGTTGGATAAATAAAATCCTTCAGGGATTTTCATATAATTATCCTTCTTTATAATATTGTTTTGCGCAAAAATCCATTTGTACTCAATGAGTTTTACACCTTTAGATGGGCGAACTATAGGTCCAAAACCTTTTCTTTAACAAGCAAATCTAATTTTGCTTTTATTTCATCTTTCCATTTGGCCAATCATTTCTTGTTCGACAATCTTGACCCTCATTGTCACTCATAACATTCATCATTATATTATATGCTAAGGTATCGTCAACGTTGACTTCATTTTGGTTCTATATTATCTTATTCATGACATAATTTATTGAGATCTTATCATTTTCAACAATTTCAAGTACCTGGGGTTCTTCTAGAACCAAGGTTCTTTAGGAACCAAATTATTAATTATGCCAAATGAATCTTTTGTGATTTACACCTCCTCGATTAGGTCATCTTGTCTTTTTAGCTCATTTTCTCATTCGAGGATTTTTATCTTTGAAACCAATAAGCTTATCACGCTTTAATCGTGTAATGAATTAATATCAGTTCTATTTGGAGCATTAACAGTTGATATATGTGATTTACTTATCCTATTTGTGTCCGTAAAAACATCCGATAATTGATTGACTAAGTTGTAAATGAATTATCATTTGAACTTCGAGTTAACATTCTTTTGTACGAGGATCAAGAGAGACAATGATAATTCATTCCAACCAATATCCTTTTCCAATTGTTTTCTTTCTCCCCCTAATTTTGGAAAAACTCTTTCATAAAAATGGATAGTTGAAAAATCAAATATTAAATATGTCTTCTCTTGACATATGAAGATATTTTATTACTGATTTGAGAATCATATCCAACATATATTCTCAATCATCTCTAAAGACTCATCATAGTCCATTTTGGTGGGGAAATTCAATCATATACAAAAATTCTAAAATGAGAAAATTAGATTACTGACCAAAAACCAACTGCAGAATAGAGTAATTATGATAACTTGTTGGCTTAATATGAATCAATATTGTAGCATGTAAAATTGTATATCTCCAAGTAGTCATTGAAAGATTAGCTCTCACAAGTAATGGTCTTACAACCAGCTTTAGACGTTTTATTCATAATTCTACAAGTCCATTTTGAGCATGAACATATGTTCTACAGGATGTTCAACTTCAATTCCAATTGACATACAATACTCATGAAAAGCATAAGATGTAAATTCACCAGCATTATCAAGACAAATTTTCTTAAACGAATAATTTGGGAAGTGATCTCTTAACATAACTATTTATGCTAATATTTTGCAAATGTATGATTGCATGTTGATAATAAACAAACATGTGACCATTTAGTTGATGCATTAATTAAAACCATGAAATATCTAAATGATTCACATGATGGGACCACAAAATCACCTTGTATTCAGTCCAAAAGATGAGATTGACTCATTTCTAAAGTTTTTTGGTAATGGTCTTATTATCAACTTTCCTTGTACACATGTATTACATGAGAAATCATTAGATTGAAGTAGTTTTTGTCTCTTAAGTGGGTGTCCACTAGAGTTTTCAACTATTTTTCGCATCATGATAGATCCAGGATGACCCAGCTGATCATGCCATACAAGAAATCCCTTTTTGATTCGTAAACTTCAGGTTTACAATGACATGCATTTCAATTGTACTAATATATGTTTAGTACAAGCCAAAAGAGAATATTGATAATTTCTCCAATACACATTTTATTTTTTATTCAACCCAAGTCCATTGATATAAAGATATTTCATATCTTTTTCATTGTTTGTCTCAATATGACATCTATTAAGACAAATGTCTTTAGAACTTAATAAGTTTCTATTAGACTTCTTTGTAGAAGTGTAATAACCCTTCTGGAGCCTTCAAAATATTATTTGTGATATAAAAATAATGCTAATATTGAGTTCTCAAATAACCAAACATGAGAAAAATAAATTAATAATCTTGAGAGTTTAATTCTTGCACTATCAGAAAAATAGAGTATATTTAGTCTATCCAATATTCTTGCATATCAAACATATATATATATATACGTATATATATATATATAAATATATCA
>Ga0209589_1011266_pt1 | contig 12671 bp, 3 predicted proteins | sample CowpeawhiteBW_FD_187525 | JGI IMG/M metagenome (GOLD analysis project Ga0209589, IMG submission 187525) | Root nodule microbial communities of legume samples collected from California USA - Cow pea white BW (SPAdes) (version 2) | ecosystem: Host-associated > Plants > Roots > Nodule | place: USA...
TACACACACAAATATATATATATATATATATATATATATATATATATATATAAATTTTATTATCAAACATGTTCCAACAGCAGTTAGAAATTCCAATAAAAGGTTGCACCAATGAACATGAAATGAGCTGTGAATGCAAGACGGGAGAAAAACCTGATAAAGTGAAGCAGATTGTTCCACCGAGGAACAAGAATTAAGGGAACAAGAAAGGGGTGGTGAGGTATGGAGGCGAAGTGGGGTTGCTTGGGAAGGAAAGTGAAGGTGGAGAGAAGGGCAAGGGAGTGAAGAAGGAAGATGATAATGAAGGTGGGAGACTGAAGAAAGAGAAAGACAAGGAGACGATGATGATGCTAACAGAAGCATTCTTCTTCCTCTGATCAGATGAGTTGAGTGGACCTCAGTCATTCCATTTATGTTGTCTTGTTCTTCATGTCTATGATTACATTTCTCAAAGAAAGAAAAAGTATACATGCACGTGTGCAGTGTAGCTTAAACATATACGATGTTTAGACCTTTTTCACTTTTACTTTCTACATATCTTTCTTTGTTAATTGCCATCGACAAGGGAGAATGACGAACCAATTGAGACGGGATCGATTTAGAATAAACTAAAATTACATTTCTATATCAAAACATTATAATTTCAACTTTTAAAAATTATAACGTACTTAATTTTTATTAATCATTCAACATATTTTCTTAATTTGATCCTAAATAAGATAATAAAAAATATAAGATAATATCTTTTATAAATGTTTCTGTTAAAAATTTAAAAGATATTAATTGAAATAACAACAAATAATACTAAGAAACAAATAAATCATACACACAGATAAAACTTCCTTACAAATGTTATAAAAATAATTATCTAATAACTTAACTTAATTTTTAAGATATGAATCGCATACATTTATTATTTATAAATTTATAAATATAATGATATTTTATTATAATTGTTTTAAGGATTGTAGTTTTAGTCATTATTGTGTCTTATAGCGAAGAAATATGTTTATCTAGGTGGAAAAAGTTCTTATGAAATCTAAGTCACGCTACGTACATGAAAAGATACCATCTTCACTTATTTCACCTCCTAGACTAAGTTGATTACGGTTGGTTTTCAAGTGGGTATTCATTTAGAGTCTCACATCGAGTAATATGGTAATATGAAGAAAAAACAACAAAAAAGTACTATATGTTATGAATTAATGATATGTAATATTTTGTATTAACTATTTGATTTATATCTATCCTTCCCTGGGTCATCATGTTGTATTTATAAATAGGACTCTTCCTACCAGTAATAAGACACACAAAAACGTTCCTTATTCTCATTCTCTATTTATTCTCTCCTTATCATCTCTCTTATTAGCTTCATTTTCATAATTTCATAACACGTTATCAGCACGATGCTCCAACCAACTGAGAACTAGTGGAAGCTTTTTCTTTCTGACGACAGTGCTCTGCGTGTCTCCATTCAGGCTAGTTCTAAACACGCGAAACGTTGCAAAATTTGGATATGTGATTACAAAGAAGAATAATTATATTGGATATTAAATGTTGAAATATGCGATGAGTCATAGTGATACCATTAAAGAAAGAAATAAAGCATCTGATAATCTAATTTCTTCCTGCGAGAACAATATTGTGAATAGAGATCTCACAAATATTATGGACATGGTTATAAAGAAAATTTCAAAGACACATTTTGTCACCAAAAGTGGCACAATAATGTGAAAAAGGGAAAAGAAAAATGTGAAAATATTTGCAAATAAGATGAAAGTATATATTATCATTACGATAGTAAAGGCCATTTGAGTTGTACTTTTCATGTACACCAAAACATCTTACAAATAATAGAAACACATATTTGCTTATGAAGATGGTGATTCTGATGATTATGGCCATATATATGCTACTCATCTTGATATTATTATTTTATTTGTTAAACCAAATGGAAGCATGAATCACCTCATTGGTTATGAGAGTGTTAAAAAAAGATTTTTTCATATTGATATTTATGTTTATATGAAGAATGAACGTTGACATTAACACCAATGATGAGGATATGTGTCTTATTGATAGTGCAACAACTTATACAATTCTCAAGAATAATACACTTTTTCTCTTGTTTGGTAATGCAAGATATCAATGTTAATATTATTTATAGTATAACAAATATATTTGAAGGCTCCGGAAGAGCTATTATACTTCTACCAAGAAGTTGAATAGAAGCTTATTAAGTTTCAAGGATATTTGTCTAAATAAATATCATATTGAGACAAACAATAAAAATTATATTAAAGATCTTTATATCTCTATGATTGAGTTGTAAAAAAATTGTGTATTAGAGAAATTATGCACATTCTCTTATCAATGGACACTCAATGAGGAGTGTTATAAATTAATGATCGTCTATTGATTTGATACTCATCATATGATTGATATGATGATTGATACTCATTCTATTCATTACTCTTTATGTAATATTTTGTATTAAGTATTTGATTTATATCTTTTCTGGGTTATCATGTTGTATCTATAAATATGACTCTCTCTTCCTACCCATAATAAGACACACAGAAAAGTTGTTCCCTATTATCTCATTCTATATTCTTCCTCTCCTTATTCCTCTCCTTATTATCTCTTATTAGCTTCATTTCATAACACTAGAGAAATAATTAGAATTAAAGAGTTGCTTTTGGAGTTGTTACCAATAGGTCTCTTAGGTCTAGGATGAATGGAGAGACTTGGGTAGTTGTGTGTCATGGAAGGGTTTGCAGTTTGCAATTTTATCGGTAGGTGTGCTTTCGCTTGAAGAGATGTTTTTCTTATTGCAATGTATGAGAGTTGAGGTTCTGACCAAAGGTTTATAATCAAGAGAGGAACAATTTTGAGATGCTGACCAAAATTAACATTGCATGTTGCACCTTTCGGGTGATGCGCATGAGTGGTTGGATATGAGGTGCCAAACCACTCTAGATTTCTTATGTGCTTATATTTATATTTTATATTCTTAGTTGTGTATCTATTTTCGTTTTGAGAGATTATTTTCTTAATGTGTGATTTTCAACACTTATCATTATTAAGGTCACTACATTGGCTTAAGCATTACATCCCCAAACCTTTTGTATAATTTTCGATTTTCGCTCTTTTTATTCTTTTCCACTCCTAAAGACTCCAAAATTAGCTAATCTACAAGCATCAAACACCACATACCAAACACTTTCTTTTTCCTTTAATAGCAGTTTTGTTGTCTTGAGAACGAATGCCCATAGACAACAATCTAACAAGCTGAGAGATAAGCCAACCACACAACTAATTGCAGTCATCTATTAGCAGTGTATTTTCTTTTGTTGTCAAGAAGTATTAGATCACTTGCAACAACAAATTATCCAAAAATCAGAACTCTTATTTCCAATATTTTTCAAAATACTTTTATCAAACCAAACTAATACCACTTATCTTTTTTTCCTAAATGTATCACAAACAAAATACTGACAACTGAAAACACATGTAAGTACTGATCAACGTGTATACAACGGAAAAAACTAAAAATATTTCATATACAAGAGACTCAGAAAACTAAAGAAACTGAAAGAGTTGTAAATGAATGAAGTGTCCATATAGGGAGTATTTATATATATATATATATATATATATATATATATATATATATATATATATATATATATTCATAACATGTCTTATATCCATGTCTTATATCCACAAAAACGAAAAAAAAAAATTAATTAATTTTCTTCTTCTAATTAATTTAAATTAAAAAATAGAAATTTCTTTTAAAAGAAAATTAAAAAATTAATTATAAAAAATGGAAAAGAAAAAAAGAAAAAAAAAGAGCAAGAGGCGGATTTTGTTTGTGTGGTTTGACCATTTTGACTAATAGTTTGAACTGCGAGTAGAAATTTTATTTATTATATATTGTCACGATATTTCATATAATTAAAAATTATTATAATTATTATTAAAATTTAATTTTTAATTAAAAATTAATATAAAACTTTAATATCACATCCTCCACCCATCCACCCATCTAAAGAAGTACTGAGATAATATATAATTTTGCGTACAAAATATTATATAGTATTTTCTTTCATATTTAAATTAGCAGTTCACATCATCTGTATATATAATGGCAAGTAGCAATATGCCAAATCAAAAGTTTTGGTCAAACTCTACCTCAGTGCTCCAATAAATAATGACAATTTCATCTCCCTTATAAGTGCACAATCTTTTATAGACTTTGTTGTCTTTTGCACTTCATGATCTCGGGGCACACTCATTTGTTGATGTGTATCCAAGAAAATAAATAGATTCTTTTTTCTCTTTAGTACAATTATATTGCCAAAGACATCAATGGCAAGTTAAATGAAATTATTGATATCTCATACAGTAAGGAAATGTATGACATTGTAAATATATAATGTTGAAAAAAAGAATCAACATGCTCAAGCCCGACCATTAAAGGCCAATCATCATTGAAGTAGAAGACGATGAAATAGACAATTATAATTTAACATGTCCCTTGGGTTCATGGGGGACTTTAATAATGGTGTGTAATAAGATATTTTTTCAATTTTTTGCAGATAAAAATGGTAGGAAGGGTTTGTAATTTTCTCCACAAAATATTATATATGAAGATTTGCAGTTTTGTACATAAAAAATTATACATGAAATGTTTGCAGTTTTGTTCATAAAATATTGCACGATAATTCATCCTTCAATAACACAACATCTCCACCCAAACATTTAGTATAATTTCCAATTTTCGTGTTCTTTTAACCATTTCTTTTCCATTTCTAAAGACACCATAGAGTTAGCAAGCCTACTAACATAAAACACCACATACTTCTTTCTTCTTTAATGACAATGGTTCAACACGTTCACCCATCTTAGTTATCATTTTGCAAAATTCATCCCTTTGAGATTGTGGAAGCTCATCGATCTCAACACGTGTCTTAAAATCTGATTAGTCATATTTCGTTGGACAAGCATAGAAGGTCATTTAACGAGAATATACAACATATAACGAAAATTGAAAATAGATAGAGGTCATGTTGTACAAAGAAAACATCTTGTATCCTTTCATTTGCTATTACTATTTGAGAATGATAGGATAACACAAAAGTAGATTCAACCATCAACCTAACTTTATACCCTTCGTTTAGCTATTCAGCCAATTCGTATGAGAAATAGGAATAATTTGGTCTGAGGTTTAGGGGAGGCCGAATGGATTCTTCAAACTTTTTGCTACTAACCAACCACAATGACCAAGTTAAAATCTTGAGTTAAGTCTTGACGAACCTGTGAAATCTCAAACTGTTCAGTGATACCTAATTATGTCATTAAAAGTCAAACACGTACGAGCAACTCACCCCTAAACTAAGTTGCTTACCATGATTAAACCCACTACATTGGCTTGTTGCATGGCACAACATCTCCACCCAAACCTTTAGTGTAATTTTCGATTTTCATTCTTTTGACATTTATTTTTTGCTTTTAAAGACACCAGAGTGTTAGCTAGCCTATTGACATCAAACACCACAAACTTGCTTCTTTCTCCTTTAATTGCTGATAGTTCAACACATTCACCAAGTTCAATTATCATTTTGCAAAGTTCATTTGTTCAGAATATCATAAGCACATCCATCTCAGCACATGTCTTCTAGTTCGGTGGACAACAATAAAGGATATTTAACAGGAAGATACAACATGACATTTGAATGCCTGATCATCTTTCAAACATAATTAAATTGAATTGTGCCACAAGGTTAGACCACATGTTATTGTGTGTCAGGCTTAAAGGTGTTTGAAGACCTTACCTGAACCGTAGATAAGATCCAACCCTAATTCCTATGATTGCTTAACGAGCACATCCTGCATTCTTCAACATGTTATGCGTTGTCACCTCGTCTAATTAAAAACTAATACAATTATTATTAAAATTTATTTTCCAATTAAAAATTCAAGCAAAGGTGCAATACAACACCACCTAACTAACTAAAGAGAAGGTCTTTAGACACCTTTAGTGTGTTAGGCTTAAAGATCTACTTCCCAATTCCTACAAAGCATCCCGCAACGCGATGAGAGTAAAACAATGGCGGTGTATATCTCAAAGGTAATAGCTCCAACAAAGAGCCATAATTGTCTTTTCATAATCAATGTGACTTTTATTAATCATTAGATGGTAAAATGAAACAAATGTAGTTAAGGTAAAAAAACTCACACGTAAAGAAAATGTCAAGGCGTATATGTTGAAAATATGCAGAAAATTATGATGGGATCTAAGTGTAAAATGTGCTTGGAATATTCAAATCTATGTGCAAATGGTTTTAGGATGATGTGAAATGAATGATGAAGGTGTATAATATCATGGAATTATGAATTAAACATGATCAAACCTCTAGAAACTAGTGAAAAAATGCAGAACTATGTAAAACAAAACTGTTTGATGAAAATCATATATATATATATATATATATATATATATATATATATATATATATATATATATATCCTAATTTTCATATGCACGAGGATGAAAAAGAAATCTCCGTCCACGTGTTGGACAGTTGGGCTGGGCCTATCTCCTAATGAGGGCCAGGACACCATACTTTCTTGTTACACCCCATAATAATTAATGTGATAATTTTATCTTTTATAAAAGTAACTTTCGAATTATTTGTTCTAGAAATCTTTCAGGGTTTCTGAAAAATTCAGAACATACAACGAGCTTTTCTTTTCTACAGTGAGCTTTGCGGAATACATTAAGTGCAATTAGTAATAAATAATAGAGCGTAGGAAGAAAAAACAATTTCCTATTGACTAAAATAATTCTAGGAGGTTCTTGAAAATAAAAATAAACATATTTTAATAATAATAATAATTATTACTATTGAAGACATAAAAGAAAAACAAGAACACAAATATATACCAAGTAGGTATTTGAAAAAAGAGGAAAAGGAAAAGTAAAGCTAATGTCTTAAATCTAAGTTTTCAGTATGTGAAAGTCACAACAGAATCATCCCAAAGCAACTTTTACATCCTTGGCTCCACAAACACAGCAGTTGTCCTTTGAGGCACAACGAAACACCCAGAAGATGCCTCGTATCTTGAGCTCTTAACTACTTCATCAGATGATGATACCTGTAACACAATGCAGAAAAAGGAGTTCACCAATATTGCTTAAATTATAAGTGGATAAACCTACCTCAATAAATCAAAGAAGCATGAATCAATATGCAGCATGATCTTTTCTTGTCTCTCAATTCTAGTGTTCTGTTAATTGTTGAGTCCAGAAGAAAAATCACTATGTTACAAGGTTACAACAATGATTACTAGTAAATCCTACAACCTTAAGCTGCAACAAAGTTAAGGTAAAATCAAACTAACTAGATTATGAACATAAAGACTGAAAGTTGCATAAACACTGAAAGTCTCTGCAAAAGTTTTCTAACATTGAAGTTGACTAATTCACCCAATATTTTTCCAAAACATAGTCGGTTAATGTTCAACTTTTCATCATTTAAATTCTTAAATTTTACTTGTACCTGTATGGGATGTAACTGGAGGCTTCTGGATTGCAGGGCAGGGCTAACAAATGATGCTTCTGTTGGACTTGCGTTGATGACAACCACAATGAAGGAGTATCTGCCAACACCATTTGTCAACAAAACTAGTGGATGTAAAGTCTTCAAATGAAAACATTACAAAAGAGTTCTTAACGTACATGGGATCCAGCTGAGACAACCCAGGAAAGCCATCGTGACCATCTTCAATGCTCATCACTATGACTCCACAAAACCATGAAGGTCCTGTATTGTGAAAGCTTACTCGTTGCTGCAGATATCACAGATAAAAGCTTACTTGTATACCATCATAACATGCTTTTTTGCATGAGTTATCTCTTGTCATAAGATGGAAACTGAATAGGGGGTAAAATAACATGAAATTTGAAACCTTGTTTCAACAACAAAGGTGATGTAAAAATGAATCAGAAAACAGAAACTGAATGAAATATTGATGTCTTGGTCAAATGAAAAAATATAGTTAAAATAATTAGTCACTGAGAAGGAGATTTATATCAAGGCACTAAAAGAAGAAATTTAAAATGGCTAACCTGGATAGCATTTGCTGTCTTCAAGCGGAATAGTGGTGAAGAGTACCTTATACGTAGCAGGTTCAAGAAATTGTCCATGGCAGCAAGAATGTCAATCTTCTGAGGCTTGAAGGATGGGTTTGCTAGTCTTGGTTTGATTCTGAAAATTAACAATAGGATTTACCGTACATCACAAATTCAATAACCCAAAGGTCCTACAATTATAACATACACTGCTAGGTAAGTTGGTGATCCAGTGTAGCATATTTTATAAATGGTAATAATAAAGAATTCAGATTCTTACAATGGCCAGCTCTTTTCATTTTTCTCTTGAGGAGGAAGTCCAACACCCCAATTATTACTATTGTATGTAAAGTCAAGCCTGACATCAAGAGTGCACAAAAAGGAATCGTATTGTAAGTTTCATTAAATAATGGAAAATAACTGGATTGATTTAAGAATGAATGTAACTTTTAGAGCATCATAATGAAGTAGATGATATGATATCCTTATTTTCGCATGGCCAAGTCTAAGAGAAGCAATGGTTATTATATGTAGAAAATACCTGTTGAACCAGTCACCAGAATTGTATGAATCTCGGTCCAGTGATTTTGAGCGGAGTATCTCATCTCCAGAATGAAAAAATGGTATACCCTAAGAACACAAATTCTTTAGCACCAGAATAGACTCACTAAAAGAAATTGTATGTCATAACCTAAGCAATCAGTTAGTCTAATAAAATATAGGAAACTGCAAGATCCAACTTATCAAAACTCACCGGCTCAAATATCTAGTTTAACATTGAATAAAACCAAAAGTATAAATATTGCTACATGTAAGAAAGTTTGAGTTCACATTTCTTAAAATATTACGCATAAATACACCAAGGTGTACAAGTCTTCTTCTGTGGAGATAAAATTTCAGTTTCAGTTATGGAGGGCAAAAAACATCACCAAAATGTCGTGACAGTTTCTTGTTAAAATTGCCATGACATCACAGAGGCACTTGTTTACAGAGACAACATGAACTCATGTGGTGAAAATGATTGATGTAGTTAATTTATGTGACCTCTTCTTGTCATACAAAGTTAGCACCAATCTAAATCTCTCCTCTAACCTTGGTGACTTTATATATGTTCAACTCTATCCTATCCTTTTTGGTGCACCTAATAAATACACCAAGATAAGAATGTAAAATGCATCAACAGAAAACAACAGAGATAAATAAATCTCGAATTTTTATTAGTGAATAAAACCATTTAATTTCTTTAACCTGTGATAATGCTATAATACTGGTTGCCAAATGGTTTATCCTACATCTCTCAGTTACAGTGATGTCCATTGGGGTCTGAAAGTAAGGAACAGATTTGTATAAGAGACCATGAAAAAAAAATGCAAAAGCAACAGAGAATTTTGAGAATATTTATGATACCTTTAAGCTCACAATGTCAAATAGGGTTTCATTGTCATGAGCAGAAACATAATTGATCTGCAAAACAGATGTCAATTAAATAATCTCATTAAGAAGAAAAAGTCTGTCATTCCCTTCACATGGTTGATAGTGATGTTCAATACTAAATTTAGTTTCATGACTTTTCTCAAAATACATGGCATGTTTCAGATTTAAGAAAAGAATGAGGATATACAAGAGAATAATCTTACCGTCTCTATGGGGCATGAGGCATATGCAACAGGTGTCCCATCATATGTTAATATTTCTGACCCTTTTACCTGACACCATCAAAATGAAGCTATTAGACAATATTTCTTGTGCAAAGAATTATCTCATAACAGGTAAAATATCTTTTAATTATACTCAGAGAAACATTGAACACTCATATATAATAAAAAGAGTCTTCACATTTGATTTGTCTAGAGACATATTTAACCACGCTTGATTATAATTTTTTAAAATTCAAAAATTAATTTCATTTTGTGCTATATTACTTTTTTTACATCAAAATTATATCAGTCCTTGCTAGTATCAAATAGAACCCATGAAGCAAGAATTAGTGGCACTCTTCAACCCACATGCAATGTAAGGGACCAACAACTCCAAACACCTCAGTCTGATACTACAAGAACTGGCCTCTGGTTGCTAACCTTAGTAGCAGCTGATACCTTTCCCACTAACCACCAATACTTCCCTCCATCATCACTGATATTACCATTAGGGCAACCAACTACTGCCACTTTGCCTTGTCTATCACTACAAATACCACCCCAACCACAAATCTAACAACTATCAAACTAATTTCACAAAAATCACTCTTTCACCTCAGAATAAAAAATATTAAATGATTTATACATCTAATTTTCCAATCTTGACATTATTTTTCTAAAATAGAAAACATAGATCATACATCCAAAGAACAAGGAAATAATTAAATGAAAATTTCAATATTTTCTCACAATTCCTTGTGCAATATCCAATTCCAAATAAAAGAAAACAGAGCCACAGTGATATTTGCACAAACAACATTCAAAAAGTACAATTTTAACTTCAGTAGACAGAAAATTGATCAATCTGAATACCTCTTCCCCTTTACTATTGGTTAGCACAAAATCCCGCAAGTTGGCAGCCATTCCAATCTGCAAACCACAAAAAGAACATCAAAGACTTATAAGCTATATGCGCGTGTGTAAATACATAATAATATTCAAATGATCTCAATATGAAAACAGAATATAATAGAAGCATAGAACATTGGCACTCTTTTAAACAACAATGCCTTATCTGGGTGTCTATTTTCGGTATTGCATTAACAAAGAGAAAGTGAGTAAATTATAAATTATATAAGCTCAAGAGTCTTGTTTCCACCAAGAGACCATGCAACTTGTTCATACGATAAGAAATATCTTCCAGTTGAATTTACTGGCAAGTAAAATAATAGATAAGTTCTAATTCTTTTGAAGTTACAAAAATGAGAAAGAAACCTCACCTATATTCATAACATTATATAAAACACCGACTCCAACACGACTAATGTTGACTATATATTATAAGTTTTGTAAAATTTAATTAGATTTATCATAATTAAATCGACATAGTATGTCCCAACATTTTGAACTTAAAAATAAGAAATCCAGATAAAGACAAAAGTCCATAAAGACACTGATGCAGACCTGGATGTGATCCATTGATGCAGCAAGCATGGATTTCGCATTTTCTTCTGTTCCATGGTCATGGCCATTAGGCTGCATATACAGGATGAATTCCAACACTCATAGGAATATGATATAACACCAATAGGTAGACCGATCAAATATAATGGTAAACACAGAAATCACATGCAACACAGCAATGTGCTTCTATCCCATGAAATATCTCCTATAGAGAGTACTCTCTGTCCACAAACTACAAGCACAACACCTGCTCCCTAATTACACTTACACACCCTACCGTCAAATAACCTAAGACATAACTGACGGCAGTTATTTTCTATGATTAACTGTCATCAAGGAAGTCCCTAATTCTACCAAAAAACAATGCAAGATAAGTTATTTTGTATCCATATTGTAATAATACATTACTGCTCCTAAATTTTACCCAATGAGCCTACTCAACGCCGCCGAAAAATTAGAAAAGAAACAAAAATAAAGAAAGACAGATATTACCCTACAAATCTAAGGGTTGAAGGTCAAAGGTATGCATTTTCAATAAGAAAGAAGTGATTTAAGAAGGAATTACAATACCTGCAAGAGTAGTCCCGTCACAAAACCCTGTTGAAGAGGGTTGCCAAATGGAGATCCACCAAGTATGGCATCGCGAATTCGATCATTAAAGCTGTATATTGCATTTTAAGCCAACTAATCATGTGAATTTAAATGAATAATTGCATTTTAGATTAACTTGCTTTACGCTCGAAAAAGCAATGCAATTAAGAGGTTGTATTTCGAGCATTGTACAAAAAATTGGAAAGATTACTAAGCAACACCAAGAATAGACAAGTCTTACCTCCCAATTTGTGTTCCTGGGAGATTGAATTGAGAAGCGTTAATCCCACGTCCATTTTTGGCAACTTCACCAAAGTCCCATCCCTCGCCATATCTTTTTCAATTAAAAAGAAGACAATTTTAAAAAAAGGTTGTTAAAATACATGTGAACATACAAATGATGAAAGCCGAGGAATGAACATAACAAAGAAATTCGTGAACAAATGTAATTCATAAAACCCAACATTGGGGAACAAGTACATGTAGATACTTGAACCATCTACTCCATCCTTTTCTTTTGTTAAACTATGGAGAGCAGTTTTTGCTTTCACCTGTATCATATCATGAAAACAATACTTCAATTGTTTATGTGTGATATGACGTCAGATTCATCTTTTATTAGCTTTTTATTCAGATACACATAATCCAAAATCATGATAGCTAGACATTATTTTTTATTCTGTTTGTCATCCCTATATTTAGTATTCAACTCTTATGCAACATATTTTCTGAAATTATATCTAAATTACAACACGTACCTTGCAATTTTATGGTTTTCCATGATCAACAAAGTGAAACCACATTACAAAGAGATTCATTAGCTTATTTATTCTAAATAT
>Ga0209589_1011267_pt1 | contig 12671 bp, 9 predicted proteins | sample CowpeawhiteBW_FD_187525 | JGI IMG/M metagenome (GOLD analysis project Ga0209589, IMG submission 187525) | Root nodule microbial communities of legume samples collected from California USA - Cow pea white BW (SPAdes) (version 2) | ecosystem: Host-associated > Plants > Roots > Nodule | place: USA...
AAATATATATATATATATATATATATATATATATATATATATATATATATATATATTTCGTTACCTTAAAAGTACTTTGAATATAGGCTTATTTTTATCCAACTGATTGAAAATCAAATGAGTTATGTAGATGCAGGTTATTTATATGATCCTCACAATGGTTGATCACAAATAAGATATTTTTCACATGTGTTGGCACAATGATTTCATGGCGGTCAGTGAAACAAACCATAATAACAACATCGTCAAATAATGCAACTTTTAACATTACACGAGGAAAAATGGAATCGACAACCATATATGAAAACAACAGTGGATGTATTGGTCCATTGGAAGAATGATATATTAAAGATTTATTTACAAAGTCTTTGCCAAGGAGAATCTTTGAGCAATTGATTCACACGATTGGACTTGTCATTTCAAATATGTAAGTTTACATGAGGGGAGAAATAGAATATGTGATGAATAATATTATATTAAAGAATAAATATGATGTACTATTTTTCCTTGACTAGGTTTTTATCCCAAATGTTTGTTCTTAGTAAGGTTTTAAATGGACATCCAAGGAGAGTGTTATAAAATTTATGGATGTCCATTGAGTTGCTAGCAATTACCTATGATTGATTGTTATTCATTAGTATTATAATCATTGAGTTGTATCCCTTAGATTGTCTTTTATATCTATAAATATGAACTTCTCCTATTGATAAATGACACAAAAAATCAGTTTCTATTCTCTATTTTCTTTCTCTCCTTTATTTTATAACAGAAACCTATTATAAATGAATTAAATTTATTTTTTATTTCAATGGGTAGTCAAGTTAATTACCTTAAAAAGTTACACAAATTTCAAGAAATTATTATTGTTTTCTTATAGAATTTTCTTCTTCCATTTTTTTATATCATGATGCAGTTTATTATTTATCTTGTAAGAGGAATCATATCGTGATTAGTTTATTTAAGATGAATGTATTGAATAATATATTACAATTTTGAAAATATGTGATATATTAATATATTTTATAAACTTCAATTCTGTAGTTACATTATGTAGGAAAATATTAAGTTTTACGTGCCAAAGGTTCACTATTCGGATAATATATATATATATATATATATATATATATATATATATATATATATATATATATATATATATATATATATATATATACACTAGTGTAAATACATGCGCTATTGCGAGTATTATATTATATTATAATATTATTAAGTTAATATATAAACTAAAATTATATTTATTAAAAATAAAGTAAAATATATCATAACAGATGAAAGAATAACAATTGATAAATAAAAAAGAAGAGAAAAAAGAAGCAAAGATAGTCCATTTTATAAAAAATTTGTAAAAATAACGGTCAAATTTTAAAAGTTTAATAAATTATTATATTTAAAGGATAAAATTGATAGTTTGAAATATAGACACATAAAGAAGAATCTCTTTATATATTATTATATATATATATATATATATATATATATATATATGATAACCAAATATTAATAAATTATACAAATGCATTTATTTGTACCAAATAATACAAGATAATATCATACTTATTCATACACAAAAATCATTCTCAAAATAATTAAAGAGATGAAAGTTGATGTAATGTAAAAAACATTCATGACATGCTTTAAATAAAAAATCATAAATGACCCTTGATGTATGAATATCCTCAAATATATTTTGTTAAAATATCATATAAATACTTCATTATGTAATTTAAATTTATAAACTACTCTAACCAATAATTTTATTAAAATTTAGTAAGCTAGCTTATGAATAAATCACTACTAATTTACAAACTTTTCCTTTAATGATTTTTGTTTTTATTTGGCATGGTGTGTAGTATAAAAAAAGGGAGGTGAAAAATAATTACGTTTACAAATTATATATAGTATAACCACGAAAATAGGATGATCTAATGGTAAACATTGAAAAAACAATACACCATATATTATAATTATTACATTTATAAAATGTTTCATAAAATTTAGTTTTAGAAGTGAATGAAAAATTGTTGAAGGGGCTTTTTTTTCCACTTCCCTCCTCTCTCACCGCACACACTCTTTTTTCAACTTCCAATCTTTCATCTTCCATCTTTCAGATCTCTCTCTGCACTCGTCTCAATCCCAATCTCGATCTATCTTCTTCTTCTTCTGGTTCTTCTTCTTCAAGAATTCCCCAATCTCATTACTTTTCATCAGATTGAATTGCGAATTGGCGCTCAATTCAATCTGATGATGGCTTCCCCAAACAACCACCACCCCAACCCCAACGCCCACCCTCCTCCGCCCTTCGACATGCACTCCTTCTTCAATCCTCCGCCCCCTTCTTCCAACCCTAACCCTAACCCTAGCCAATCATCCCAATACCCTCCGCCCTTCCCCGCCGCCGCGCCCTTCCCCTTCCCGGCCTTCGACCTCCCTCTCCACCACCACCGTTCCCTCTCCTTCCCCACGCAGCCCATCCCTCCGCCCTCCAACCCCAACGCCGGTGCTCGCCTCATGGCCCTCCTTAGCAACCCCTCCCCCCCGCTCCCCGACTTCGCGGTTCCCTCCTCCTCCCCCTCCACCGTCCTCGCCGCCGCCACTGCTGCTGCCGCAGCCCTCACTCGACTGCCCAGCGGCAAGGTCCCCAAGGGAAGGCACCTCTCCGGGGAGCGCGTATCCTACGACGTGGACGTCCGGCTGCCTGGCGAGATCCAGCCGCAGCTGGAAGTTGCTCCGATCACGAAATATGGGTCGGATCCTAACCCGGTTTTGGGGAGGCAGATTGCGGTGAATAAGTCGTATATATGCTATGGGCTGAAACAGGGGAACATTAGGGTGCTTAATATCCACACTGCTGTCAGGTCTCTCCTCAGAGGCCACACTCAGGTTTGTTTCGTGTGTTGAATTGTTTTAGTGTTGCGTTGCATTGGCTTATTATTCTGTTGAGGCCTTGTATTGTGTTGGTTTTGCCATGAAACAAAACACTATGTGGCAGCGCTTTTAGTTATACTAAGAGGTGAGTCAGGTGGCCACCAATGGGAGTTGATTATAAATGTGGCCAAACTTAGTTCGAATTCCACATGAAGGAGGTGCTCACATTTAGTGTCTTATCATCCTTTGGATAGGATTGCCTATTAGAGAAGATACCTCCGGGCAATGAAATAATTTTGGAGAGGTAGGCAAAAAGAAAAAAGATATAAAGTAAATTAACAAAAACAAAAAAAAAAGGGAAATGATTTGGGTAAACAATAATAGAGGTTCGAAAAGTAAAGCAGGAGTGGTAAATATAATAAATGGTTGGTGTTACTACTTAATAAGGTACAACAATATGGCTTTTCCCACCAGGTTGGCTTTAGTGTGCAAATGTAGATGAGGGTGTTGATGCACCACGAGCTTTGCGAAATATATTAGCTTTAGGTTTGTCTATGTTTTTAACTGTTTTTAAGATTCATTTTTAACATTTGTGGTTAGTTGTGTCCATAGTCGGGTGTGTAAGGGGGAAATATGAAAGTTGAATTATATTGTTCGAACATGTTATGCTAATTTTGTTAATTTCTTGAGCCTCAAGTTCAAAGGACTAAAAAATAGAATATAACTACAACAGACGTGGGAACATTTTTACACTGGATTTCACCACCAGTTTTCCTTGTTTCTTAGTTGAATTTACTTTGACTGGCTGCTATAATTCTAGCTTAAAGGAAGGATTTTATTTTTGTTAGTTGTAGTAGAGTTATTGTACGCATTAAGGTTATTTTATGGCTCGTTGCCTACGAAATACTGAGCCGGTTTTCAATTTCATACTATACTGCTACATGTGTTTTTAATGGGAAAATTATCAGAGCACGTAAATTTATCCTTTGATTAATATTTTTTCCCCTTGTCAGAGGGTCACAGACTTGGCGTTTTTTGCTGAAGATGTTCATCTCTTGGCTAGGTAGTTTTTTGTTTCCTGAAAACTTTATATGGTGCTGTTTGTTTTTGTGTCTGTCCATGGGAATATGCTTTTTCTGCAGTGTTGGCACAGATGGCCGTGTCTACGTGTGGAAGATCTCTGAAGGTCCAGATGATGAAGATAAGCTTCAAATTACAGCCAATATTGTTATTGCTATTCAAATAGTGGGGGAGGAGAAAGTTGAACATCCTCAAATTTGCTGGCACTGTCACAAACAAGTAATTGCCCCGTATTTTCCTGTTTCATTGTTCTCAATTACAAAATCTTGAAGCAATGGTTTACCTCTCTTGTTATTTTAATTCAACCTTTTAATATACAGGAGATTTTGATAGTTGGTATGGGAAAACATGTTTTTAGAATTGACACCACAAAGGTTGGAAATGGTGAAGCGGTTGTGGCAGAGGATCCTCCTCTGAGATGTCCTGTTGACAAGCTCATTGATGGGGTTCAGCTGGTAGGCACACATGATGGAGAGGTGACTGATTTATCCATGTGCCAATGGATGACCAATCGATTGGTATCTGCATCACAGGATGGCACGGTTTGTGTTTTTATTTTTTGTTATTATTAACTGCTACGTTTTGGTTTCCCTGGTTTTCATTCATTTTATTGGTTGAAATGTAACAATTTTTATTATAGCATTTTTCTAATCAGGATAAACAATGTGGTGGCATTAATGTTCGTTAAAAGTCTATATGGTTTTCTTTTGGCTTGCATTGGTATTTACTATAAAACCAAGCACGCAAACATATGGGTACATTCAAGAATATGGATGGATAGAGAAAATGAGTAATTCTTGTATGAACAATACTTGTCACAGCAGTCAATAATAATAATATTAGCGGTGGATGATGGCAAGCCAAAAATCTGCCCTAAAATTATGGTGGATGACATTGCAGAATATGGTGGAAGCTTGACATCTATAATTAAAATAAAATTATATATACACAGGAAGTATGCTTAGAAATAATGTCTAAAAGAAAAACCAGTGACACAAATGAAAATCAATAAATTAAAAACGCATAAAATTTATCAAAACTAGAAATATACAAAATCATGTAGAGGAGTAAGGAAAAGAGCATGTCTAAGAGTCTGAGCTTAACTATTTAACCATTATGATATGAAAGTCGAGTATGTACAATTGTTCTCTTCAATAAGCAACAACAATTAGATTCATGTGGAATGACCAACTCAATTTGCTTCCTCTAAAAAACATTTTTAAAAGTTATTTTTGTTTTCCTCCGTGTTCACTCCTTCTGCCATTGTTGTCACCCATCACATAGCATTGTTCTGTAGTGAAACTATGCCAACGCTTTTTTAATATTATCTTAAATTTTTGTTAGTTGTTCCTACAGGCACCGTGCCGTGCAAGTATATTGCTTAAAAACAATATAGTAGATGCAGTTACGAAAAATTTGTGAGGACAAGAAAAATAAATAGATACTATTATTCAACTGTTTTTGGTAATGATCTCTAAACTAAATTTGATTTTGAACCTTGGCAATTCTCATTATAAAAGTCAGCAAAATTAAGTTGGCATTGAATACCTAAGTGAAATTCCAATTTGATTGGAGAAGTGATACCAAAAGCTTTTAAAAACTGCATCTAAATCTTGTCCATATGAAACTAGGGTAAAAAGTCGTTGGATAACTTTTTTTGAGATTATTTTATTTTACACCAACATTTCAAATCTAACAGATTAGAATGATCTAGATAGTCTGAAAAAAATACCAGCAGAAAACTACCTACTGTTTTCTTTATAATTGTGTGTAACTGACAAGTACCTAAACATTTGGGGAACCCACTCTCTCAAAAGCTAGCTATTAAAGACAGAGAACCAAACATTTAAACACTCCACCGAACATCCCATATTACTAGATATGTGACTTGGGCAGTCCATAATAACCAAGTTCCTATCAGTAACTTTATGTTGTGCTGCATTGCTATTTGTTTAATTTGTTATAGATGTCTCAATTGTATTTGCCTATTATCATCAAATGTGACAGATAAAGATCTGGGAAGATCGCAAGACACAGCCACTTGAAGTTTTGAGACCACATGATGGACATCCAGTTTTTTCTGCTACATTTTTTACTGCTCCTCACCAGCCTGATCATATTGTTCTTATCACAGCTGTAAGTGTATTCATCAGCTTTAGTATTTCAGGCCTTTATCTCAATTCTTGCTTTGCAATATCTGGACAATAATAAATTTTATTTACATTTAAAAAGCTTATAAAAATTAGCAGAGATCTGTCCACTGTTTGTTGTTTCAACCAGATAGTCCGCCATAGAACTAATTTATCATTGTGACTAGTCTAGTAATATTTGTTTTCCTTGTTTACAAATTATAATTCACACCCGTGTAGGGACCACAAAATAGGGAGGTGAAGCTATGGGTATCAGCAAGTGAAGAAGGTTTTCTGCTCCCAAGTGACACCGAATCCTGGAAATGCACTCAGACGTTGGAGTTGAAGAGTTCAGCTCAACCATCTAGAGATGCTTTCTTTAATCAAGTTGCAGCATTGCCTCATGCAGGTCTACTTTTACTTGCAAATGCCCAGAGGAATGCTATATATGCTGTACATTTAGAATATGGTCCTAATCCAGAATCAACACGCATGGATTATATTGCTGAGTTTACTGTGACCATGCCCATTCTGAGTTTTACTGGGACAAGTGATATACTGCCTCATGGTGAACATATAGTTCAGGTTTATTGTGTCCAGACACAGGCTATTCAGCAATATGCTTTGGATTTAGCCCAGTGCTTGCCTCCACCACTGGATAACGTGGGACTAGAGAAGTCAGATTCCGTTGTTTCCGCTGATGCAATTACTGTTGAAGGATTCCACACGTTAGACTCTTCTGCTCCCAAAATAATGTTACAAGCAGGTAGTACTGAAAATGGACTCGGACCTAGATACCCTTTAAGCTCTGGCCATGTTGAGGCGCCTATTTCAAGTTCGAACACTGAAGCTAAGCCTGTTACATTAGCTCCTTCTAGTGGCGAACCTGATATCGTTTGTATTCCATCTCCACCTCTTCCTTTAAGCCCAAGGTTATCTAGGAAACTCTCTGATATCATGAATCTACAGTCAAATTTGGGTGATCATGTTGGGGAACATCCTGTTAATGATTATTCTGTAGACAGACAAATGGATACCATTCACAGGAACCTCTCTGAGACATTTAATAGTGAGTCAAAGAATGATGAAAAGAAAGTGAAGCAGGATCACATTTCTAGTGTACTTAATCCTTCTGTCATGTTTAAGCAACCAACCCATCTAATCACACCATCTGAGATCACAAAGGCTGGTTCCTCTGAGAATAATATAATTGATGGGAAGAGCGAGGGAGAAGGAAAGATGCAGGATGTGGGTAATGCTGAAGTGGAAGTGAAGGTGGTGGGTGAGACAATATCTAATCAAATTGATGAATTTGGTAGGCAAGGGTCACAACAAAATCCAGTTTCTGATAGTAAAGAAAAAATATTTTGTTCTCAGGCCTCAGATCTTGGCATTGAGATGGCTCGAGAAGGCTGTGTGATAACTGCTGGGGACACATACCTTACAGAGGAACCTGGACAACTTGATTCAACAGGAGCGGTGTCACTATCTCAACCTCCTGATACTGGTGAGGATGGACTCCAAGATATGGCAAAAGATGCCCATGAAAAGGTTTCTGACTCATCTACATCTGTGGCAGTGCCGCCATCTCCTGTCCCTAATGCTAAAGGGAAAAGACAGAAGGGTAAAAATTCTCAAGCATCAGGTCTATCTTCCTCATCTCCAAGTGTGTGTAATTCAACTGATTCATCCAATGAACCGAATGGAAATTCTAGCCTTCCGTCTGCTGAAAATGCTTTCCCTCAAATTCTGGCAATGCAAGAATCAATCAATCAGGTGATTTCTTGAGAGTTTTTGATTGGTCAAAGATGATTCATAGCTAATCATGCATTACATTTTAATTTATTAGCATGTGTTTGAAGGGAGTTTTTGTTGAAAACAGATTTTTAAAATTAAATAAACTTTTTTACAATAGACTAACTTTTCTTCTGAGAAAAAGCTGAAAACAGATTTTTATTTCTTGTCCTTCAGAGTGTAGGGGTTTTAGCTTCTCTGTAAGTGCTTGTCCATTAAAAATTCCCCAGTTTTTAATTTGCTAAAGGGATGTACATATTGTTTGTTTGTGTATGCACTTATTTTTTATTTCATTGAATGAGTATGAACAAATGTATTGAAGCACCATTACAAGAATGGTATTTTTGCATATCTGGGAATTTGATTTATAATTCATGATCCTTCTTATTTGGCAGTTATTGACAATGCAAAAAGAGATGCAAAAGCAAATGACAATGATGGTCGCTGTTCCAGTGACAAAAGAAGGTAGAAGGCTTGAGGCTGCCCTAGGGAGAAACATGGAAAAGGCTGTCAAGGCCAATAGTGATGCTTTATGGGCTAGAATCCAGGAGGAGAATGCAAAAAATGAAAAGTTGTTACGAGACCGTATCCAGCAAATTACAGGTTTGATTAGTAACTTTATGAATAAAGATCTACCGGCAATACTGGAGAAAACAGTAAAGAAGGAAATGGCCTCGGTCGGGCAAGCAGTAGTACGTGCAATGTCTCCTGCTGTGGAGAAAATAATATCTTCTGCTATTGTTGAATCCTTCCAGGTTTGCAAATTATTTTTCTATCCAATAGACATTATAATGAAATTAGTACATTGTCTTGCTGGGATCTAATTGGCATTTCATGGCATAGAGAGGAGTGGGTGATAAGGCAGTGAACCAACTTGATAAATCAGTTAGTTCAAAACTGGAAGCTACTGTAGCTAGGCAAATCCAAGCACAGTTTCAGACAACTGGCAAACAGGTGCTTCAGGTACACGTCTCTTTAATTAGGCTTTCGCTCTTGAGTTGTATTATATTGCATCATTCTTGGAGTTGGTGGTATTTGTATTTGTAATTTCTTCTAAGGTAGCATTTGTTATTTACTATGTACTAATTTCTTCTGTAGGAGGCACTCAAATCCAGTTTTGAAACATCAGCGGTTCCTGCCTTTGAAATGTCGTGTAAAGCCATGTTTGAGCAAGTGGATGCTACATTTCAGAAAGGCATGGCTGAACATTCAGCTGCTGTGCAGCAACGACTTGAATCTGCGCCCACTTCTTTGGCAATGACGCTAAGGGTGAGTAACCTGGAATGCTTGTTTCTTTTTGGGTCTTCCATAGAACTGTGCACCTTTTAATTTGGACAAAATGCCTTACTCAAGACATATTATCCTCCTAGAGAGATGGATTATTTTAAATGAGTTGTGGGGAAAATGAGCTAAGTGTTGGTATGCATAAAAAGAAGAGCACAATGATTTGTGCCTCAGAAACATTTTGTTTACATTTTTTTGCTGACATAGCATGGCATTTTTTCTTGGCGGGCTAGTGTCGACACTTCAAGTGGATTTGTTTCCATTCTTATTTCAAAATGTGCACCAATTTCTCTCTAAACCTCTGACACAGTGATAGAGTGCTTTAATAAGATAGCCTAGGAATATATCCCCTCCCTAAAACAGGTGAATCTGGATCTGGGTAAGGCAAAATGCTTACAAATTGTAAGAGATCAAGCTTTTGTAGTATTTTGTTGTTGATTGAGAAACACTCGTTCTAGTTGACTTCTGTAGGCTCTCCTGAATTTTAAATGCCTTTAGGTAGGTCTTTTGTTTTAATGGAAAGGCGGGTACTTTCTGCAAGAACAACTTTGCATCTTTGTGCATGACTGCTTCCACTTGCTGAGTGGGGTAGGGTCATTCCACCATCAGCAGCATAGAGAGAAGCTTGTTAATTCTTATTTGCTTATATGTCATGTAGATGATGCTAAGTATTGATTTTTTAAAATCTTAGTTGCTTAGTTCGAATATGATGTGACATACTTATCAGCTGTGAAAAAAATGATTCGTTATCAAAGAAGCTTTTCGACATGTCAGTGTTATTCTTACGTTACTTGTCCCTCATTTGTTTCTCAACAGTAGTATTCCTCTTTATGCACTTTTCAGGATTCCATTAATTCGGCATCATCAATTTCTCAAACTTTGAGTAGAGAAGTGCTTGAGGGCCAGAGAAAGTTAGTAGCACTCGCGGCTACAAGAACAAACTCTGGCACGTTAAATCCTATGCCGGTCCAGCTGAACAATGGTCCTTTACTTCGTGAAAAGGTGCGGTGACTTTGCTAACCATTTGTGGGCCATAGTTGTAGGTAGTGTTAACAGAAAGCTTTACTTTCGCCATTACATGGTAATAATTGGTCGTGCAAATTTGCATTGCGAAACAGGTTGAGGTTCCCCTGGATCCCACACAGGAGCTAGCAAGGTTGATTTCTGAACGGAAATTCGAGGAGGCTTTCATTGGAGCCCTACATAGAAGTGATGTATCCATTGTATCATGGTTATGTTCTCAGGTATGACTTGAGTTGGAGAGCATTAATTGAATTTCTTAATACTGATGAACACTGAGTACAGTAGTAAGTATTAACTGGATGAATCGATTTATGGTAATCAGGTTGATTTACATGGACTGTTGGCAATGGCTCCTCTTCCTTTAAGTCAAGGTGTACTGCTCTCACTTCTGCAGCAACTAGCCTGTGACATTAACAACGACACATCACGAAAGATCGCATGGTTAACAGATGTGGCTTCTGCCATAAACCCATCGGACCCAGTGATTGCGATGCACACACGGCCCATCTTTGAGCAAGTCTTCCAGATACTCAATCATCAACGTAGCTTGCCTTCAACGACTGCAACTGATCTCTCAAGTATCCGTCTTTTATTGCATGTCGTCAACTCCATGCTCATGCAATGTAAATGATTCTCTCTCTCTCTTTTTTTCTTTTTTCCTTTTTTCATTTTCAGAAATGTGCAAATCCTTCGCCTTGTGAACCTCTAATATGATTGGAATTTTGTACAAAGCTCAGTGAGTTTCGTTCAAATGGTCGAATTTTGGTAGTAGGTAGTCCATCTTTAAAAATACTCTGCAGTTACTAAATTGGTTCACTCTAATTTCACGACCTCTTCCATTTCATATGGAAGCCACATAATCCCAGAAAGCGATAGTTATTTTACAATAGCTCTGTCAAATTGGGATTAGAAATGTACTAAAGTATCAATCCGTTTATGATTTATGCAATAAAATTTATCCAATTTACCATTGCAATTTATTTGGATCGATGTCTATAATTTTTTAAGAAATAAATGTTATAGTTATTTCAAAGTAAAGCATTGATTATTCTATTTATTGAATATAAACTATTTGGAATAGGTTATGAAGCTAATATCTATAAAGTTATTTAAAGTTTTTAACAGGTTTCAAAGTCAAATATGTTTAACTGGATTTGGTTGAGTTTGGCATGGAAACCAAAATGAACAATTAAAGTTGCCGACAGATATTCAAATAAATTCTGTTGCTGAAATCCTATAAAATTTTCTTAATTAGGTTTAAAATATAAATTTATTTTGTCTAACAAGGCTGATTATTTTATTATTTGTTATTCAATTTGGGATTGATCACTGCCAGGAAATAATGTTGATGGATTAATTCAATTTATAAGTATAAATTCAATTTATACTTCTTTATTTTGTTAATTTAATTCTTGGGAGTAAAATAATATTAATTTAAAATTAAATATTATGATGATTAATTGAATAGATTGTATTATTTGTAATTTTTAAATAAGTTTTAATTTAAGTCTTACTAAAATAATTAATTATAAGTGTAAGGACTTGATAAATTGTTTAAGAATAGAAATGATATAACATAAATGAAGTATACACATTTTCTTATTTAAGTAAAAAATTTATAAATAGAAATATTTAACTACTCATTTTATTTCATAAAAATCATCATCTTTCTAAAAATTTGTCTTCTCTCTAGATTTTTAAAGAATATATTCATCTTTTTTGTAAATTAAAATCCACCTTAAAAATTTTAATACAGAAAAACATGTTCACCATATCACAATTTCTTTTAAGGTAAGTTCCTCTTTGTTATTTTTTTGGGTTAATTATGTTTTTCGTCCCTCAAGTATTATGCGATTTTGTTTATAGTCCCTTAACTAACGTTTGCTCCAATTTGGTCCCTCATGTTTTGAAACGATTGAAAATAATCCTCATTTCTGGACGCCGTTAGTTTTGTTTGACACCTGGCAAACGAACTGCCACGTATGGATCCCGTTTTAAGCTGTGTAAGTGGAGTGTGTTTCTGCACGTGCTAATTAAAGAGCAGCTTTAATTAAATAAAACGAAAATGTTATTTCTTCAGTGGGAGAGTTATTTTGTCTGAATTAAGTGGGTTGTGTTATTTAATTAAGTTCTCCGAATTAAATGAGAATGTCGCTGTTCAAATTAAAAAGATAGGAAAGGTCGTATCTTGAGTGGAAGAGTTATTTTGTCTGAACGAAAGCGTTGCACAGACTATTCTAGGGCTTGAGGGAAGGGATTAAACCATTACACAACAATCAGGAGGTTGAGGATAGGGATTAAAGCATCGAAGAGTAGAATCAGGAGTAGAATCAAGAGGTTGATGTAAGGGATTCAAGTATTGAAGAGTAGAATCGCGACCTAAGGTAAGTTCGTTCCTTCATGTTTTTTTTTTTTGGATACTTGGTCTGGTTTGGTTGCATATTTTGGTTCGTGTATGGTTGTATTTGTTTAGTT
>Ga0209589_1011269_pt1 | contig 12669 bp, 18 predicted proteins | sample CowpeawhiteBW_FD_187525 | JGI IMG/M metagenome (GOLD analysis project Ga0209589, IMG submission 187525) | Root nodule microbial communities of legume samples collected from California USA - Cow pea white BW (SPAdes) (version 2) | ecosystem: Host-associated > Plants > Roots > Nodule | place: USA...
AAATGTCAAATAAACTTTACAAAATTTGATTAAAAGGACTAAATCCACGTATTTCAAAAGATGAAGGACTAAATTGGTTCAAAGTTTCAAAATGGACTAATTCCAAAATTCACTGAAAGTTAAGGGACCAAAAACATATTTAACCCTATTTTTTTATAATAATTTGAATAAATATCTTGCATTTACACTTATATGATGTGTCTCTTTGATTTGTCAAGTCAGGGAAGGTATTATTTTAATAATTAAAAGCAATATTCACGATAATAATGCGTTTTAGAGAATGGTTTGAATTTAATAATTAGAAGAAAATATTCCTTGTAATAATTAGAATAAATTATATGAATAGTATGTTATGATTTGATCAGGATCTTCATGTACCGGGAAATATATGATTATAGTAATTATGGACAATATTTTGTTAATAATTATAATCAATACACTGTATATTATGCGACCATTTAATTTATGTAATTTGTTTCATCGAGACCAATTCTTTCCTTATATATTTTATTATAATTAAAGACTAAGGATTTCAGTGGTACCCCAAGGTGCCTATATAAGTACAAAACTTGTCCAATGCAAGGGACATAGAGAAAAAAATTTCAAAAAACCCCTCTTCTTTTTATTACCAGAGCACACATGCAAAAGGGATCACCTTACTATCCTTTCAGTTAGTTTTGCTCTGTTCATGTCCTTGAAAGGTAAAATCTCTTTGCTCCTAATGTTATTCATGATTCTCTTATAATATCAAATGTATGAACGATTGACATGTTGTATGATTAAATGTATTTGGGGTTCGCACGTTAGATGATTTTGGGTTTGTCATTGATATGCTCAACCCTTCTCTTTCATTTTATTGGGAATGCCATATATCTTGATAATTAAAAAGGTTTCTTTCGTAGGCTTTAATTCTCTCTAAAAAAGATAATAATAAATAAAAATAAATAAAAAAACTAGATTATTTCTTTTATATAAATATTGAATATCATGTCAAATCTCAAATTTGCTTGACAACTAAATCTTTTATCATGTAGAATCTCGGGTTCTCTTGATATTAATAATATATATATATATATATATATATATATATATATATATATATATATATATATATATATAAAGATCTAAAATTAAAAAAAAATAATATCAAGCAACAAATATTTGTAAAAAGAATTACATTATCCCTTATCGGGCCCAATATTCTCTGTTTCAGTGATCACGGTTGTTACAGTTGTGGCTAAATTGCATTCCTATATTCGAGAGGGGTGCTCGAAAGGACATCGTGGCCTTAGAAAGGGTTAGTGTCATTGACTGTTTATGCCATGGTCAATAAAGGGCTATCGAGAAGTTTTTCTATATGTACATGTGCCACTTTTCGCACTTGTAAGTAAGGTTACCTTTTGACGACTTTACTATTGGGGTGCTGCGTTTGCTAAATGTCGCTCATACTCAACTGCATCCAAATAGCTAGGCATATTTGCAGGCGTTCCGAGTGTTGTGTTAAACTTTGTATTTACAGCCATCTCCACACTCTTTTCTGTATTTCATTGATACTCGGCCGAAGAGTCTAACAACCTAGCTATTACTCATAAGTCGGCCGGGTATAAATAGGCTGGATTCGTTTACCCAGTTCTTTAAACACTTTAAAGATGGCTTCTTCAAGGTGGTGGTGAAGGAGCCAGGGCGTTCGTATTTTTATAATGATGATGGAAACACTAAGTTCCCTTTCAGCTGGACCGACAATCCTTGGCGATATAAGGATATGAAGAGGGAGAAGTTATCGGTAGCGGACAGGGAAATGGTGCATACTCTGATGAAGTTTAATGATAAGATGCCCACTAAGGGAGAAGGCATCGAAGGCAGGGAAATTTGAATCTCTTTCAAGCTCTCCGCAAGGAGAAGGCAGCGAAGGCTAAGGATGCCGGGAACACTGAAGTTCCCAACTTGCAAGAACCCCTTGTGGAAGTGCATGTGCACGGGGGTTCCAAGAGGAAAGTAGGGTTGCCCGCTAGGACTGGGGGGGGTAAGGACGTGAAGAATATTAGGGCCGCCTTATAGGGGTCGAGATCCTCATTTGGTGCAAAGGGCCCCGAGGCTGGACTCATCGAGTTACCAGAGACTGTTGTTCAACGCAATATTGAGATTAACTTGTTTGAATTTCTGGTTAACTCGATTGATAACATGGAGCTGAAGGCCTTGGTGAAGGCTATGGTGGAGTTTAGCAGCAAGGCCTTGATTTTGGGACGCCAAGTCGGTTTTCTGTACAAGAGAGAATTGAAGGAGGGTAGTTGATCCAAAGTGGACGAGTTGACGGAGGTGCTAAAGGTTCAGGCTGACAGACATGCTGAGGAGAAAGCTGCCTAGAAGAAAGCAAAGGAAGAGTGGTTGGAGGAGAAAAAGAGGTTAGGGACATGGAAAGTGCGATGCCTAGAGTCAGAGAAAAAGCTGAAGGGGAGGATAGTGGACCTTGAAGCCGACTACGACGGGCTTAAGGAGAAAAATGGTGGGCTGGACTTGGAGCTGGAAGACCTCAAAGGCTGTATTATTCAAGAACACATCAATGGCTTTCAGAAGGATCTACGACAAGCAACCTTCTTTTACAAGGATATTGACGCGTCTGATGCTAGATTCGGCGTCAACAAAGATGTTGTGGATGGTGAAGTTGTGAGCGAGGCAAGAAGTAGTCTTGAGGAAACGCCAGCTAATATGGCGGAAGAGTCGAATGCAAATATCGATGAGGTCGTGGTCGTGGAGGATGCCGATGAAGGAAAAACATAGGATAATTGTTTTATGTTTCCAATTTGATTCTAAGACTGTATTTGTAATAATCCATACACTATTTTACTTTCTTGTTAATGTGATTACTGTTCTTGGTATATTTGTTGTTTGGTTGGTATCGATAGTGTATATCGTAGAAGCACGCTTATTTAGATGATGGTGGTACGAATCTGATGCAATGTATGTGTTATTTTCTTTTTAGATCGCTTAATTCGATAAGTAGCATTTGCATTTGTAAAAAGTAGGTCGAGTTTGTGTGCGAGTCGTTATAATAGTTGTAGTATTCCTTCTAAGTCGATTACTTGTGATAAGTAGTAGGGAAACTTAAGTGATTAAACCAAATAAACAATGTTCGACCCAAGCTACTTACTTATGGTAAGTGGTGGGGAACTTAAACAATTAAACCAGATAAATGGTGTTTGACCCAAGCCGCTTACTTATGGTAAGGGTGGGGAACTTAAACAATTAAACCAAATAAGGGGTGTTCAACCTAGGCCGCTTACTTATGGTAAGGGTGTGGAACTTAAACAATTAAACCAGATAAAGTGGAGTATATGATAAAGAACCCTCTGTTTTATTCATTAATTTTGGGGTGCCTCATTAAAAACTCCTTGGCCAAAACCCTGCTTAGGGAAAACTACTAGGTGAGGAAAAAGAGTACACCCAGGGTTACAAGTGTTCAATATAGCAAGCAGTATAACTAAAATAGAATTTTAGATGAGATACATTCCACGTGTTCGGTATCTCTTCTCCTGATAGTTGTTCAAGCTTATAGGCACCTCCTCCTACATCATCACATATTTCGCAATTCGACTAGTATGACTTTGTTTGCAGCTTCAGCTTGGTCATTGGTCTGTGGATGCTCTACAAAGCTGGTGATGTGTTTGATTCTGAGGCCGGTGTAAAATTTAGCGAGCTCCTTATCTATGAATTGTCGGTGATTGTCGATTATGATGGTGTGAGGCACGCCATAGCGACATATAATATATTTCCAGACGAACTGCTGGACCTGTTGCGTTGTGATAGTGGCCAATGGTTTAGCTTCTATCCATTTGGTAAAGTAGTCGATTCCTACTATGAGGAATTTTACTTGTCCTTTTCCCGGGGTGAAGGGCCGAGGATGTCCATTCCCTATTTCACAAAAGGCCATGGGGAGAGTATGGAATGTAGTTATTCTTGCTTCTAATAGATGAGTTTACCATGTTTTTGACATGGGATGCATTTTTTAACAAAGGTGTGGCAGTCCGCCTCCATGGTTGACCAAAAGTAGCCAGCTCTAAGGATTTTGTTGATCATGGTTCAGGCACCGGAATGGTATCTGCATATTCATTCATGGAGTTCCTTCATTACATATTGGGCCTGCTCTACTGTAACACATTTGAGCAGTGGCTAGCCGTACCCCAGCCTTTGTTAGTATTGGATGGGGGTTGCCGATTTTGAGGTATTGGATGTGTGGAGTTGTCCAGTTTTCAGTGTGGTCTAGGTTGAGGCAAATGTTTATTATGGATGATGCAGATGATGTCTGCTGTAACAGGGACCTATCCCTGTTCTTTAGCTTAGTGCTTGCTAGTTTAGATAGGATATAGGCTCTAACATTTTCACTTCCCGGGATGTGCTGGACATATAGTCGGTTAAAGGCAGATTGTATGATGTTGCGAACCAGGTGATAGTATTGCAAGAGAATGGCATCTTGGATTTGGAATTTATCGTTGAAATGACCTACAATGAGCTTGGAATCAGTCTTGCACATAAGTGTTTTGACGACGACTTCACGATGATGGCTTCGTATTCGGCTTGATTATTGGAAGTTTTGAAGGCGAAGTGGAGAGATTTTTCAATGAGGATATCGTTGGGGCCTTCTAGGACGATGTCGGCGACTGTGCCCTTTTGATTGAAGGAACCGTCTACATAAAGCATCCATTGGTCCTCTTAAGGGGTATGTTAAGGGTCGTTGACGAAGTCTAGGAGGCACTGGGATTTGATGGGGTCGTGGGGTTCATAACGGATGTTGAATTCAGAGAGCTCCACAGCCCAAGATGACATTCGTTTAGCAAGGTCAAGCTTTTGGACGATTTTTTGGATGAGGTAATCGGTCTTGACAATAATGTTGTGGTTTTGGAAGTAAAGGCGGAGGCGTTTCGCTGCATGCACCAGGGAGAGTGCTAGTTTATCCATCATTTGGTATCTGGTCTCTGGATCTTGCAAATTTTGGCTGATGAAGTATACTGGGTGTTGGATTCCAGCAAATTCTTGGACTAGGGCGGCACTAATTGTGTGATCTGTTGCAGTGATGTATACTAGGAGTGGTTGGTGGATATCCGATTTGTGGAGGATAGGTGGGGATGTGAGGGTGGTTTTGAGGGTTTGGACAACTTTTTCGCATTCGTCGTTCCAAGAGAACTTCGTGGATTTTTTGAGTAACTGGATAATGGTTTGAGTTTCTTCAGCTAGTTTCGGTAGGAATCTGGATATGGCGGTTAGGTGGCCTATCAGGCGTTGTACCTCTTTGATATTGTTGGGGCTTCGCATTTCGATGATAGTAGTGCACTTTTCAGGGTTTGCTTCAATGTCGCGCTGTGTGAGCATGAAGCCTAGGAACTTGCCACGATCAACGCCGAAGACGCACTTTTTCGGGTTAAGTCTGAGGTTGTATTGTCGTAGTGCGGAAAATACTGTGGACAAGTCTTGTGCATGCTGTTGGTGGCTAGGTGATTTGACAACCATGTCGTCGAGTGGCTGAACACTTTGTCCATTAATCTTTGGTAGGTTGCACCTTCGCTTTTTAGGCCAAAAGACATGACCTTGTAAAAATAATTGGCGTCGTCAATGATGAACGCGGTCTTGTTCATGTCAGTTGTGGCCATTGGAATTTGGTTATACCCGGAGTATGCATCTAAACAACTGTGAACCTTGTTGTCGGCTGCACCGTCAACTAGCTGGTCAATGTTGGGTAAAGGGTAGGCATCTCTGGGGCAGGCTTTTTTAAGGTACATATAACCAACGCACATTCGCCATTTTCCATTAGCTTTTTTGACTAGAACCACGTTAGATAGCCAAATGGTGTAGTGGGCTTCCTCGATGAAGCCAACATCAAGTAACTTTTCGGCCTCAATTTTTGCTGCCAAGCGGCGTTCTTCTCCCAGCTTTCGCTTCTTTTACGAGATGTACCTGGCTTATTTGTAGATGGAGAGCTTATGAACTACTACATGAGGGTCGACACTAGGTAAGTCTGCGACTGACCAGGAAAAGAGGTTGGTGTTGGCAATAAGTGTAGCTACCAAGATATGGCATTGTTCTTGCTGAAGGTCGGTGCCCAATTTAAGGGTGCGGCCATTAGAGAGCTCTAGGCTTACAGTGTTGTCAACTAGCTCGATTCGTGCGTCGCGTCCTACTCTGGGGCGTAGGCTTGCAATATAGCACTCTCGTGCGAGCCGTTGGTCGCCATAAATTGTGAGGATGTCACCTGATGGGGAGAGGAATTTCATGGCTAGGTGGGGTATGGAGACGACGGCGCCTAGAGTGTTGAAGGATGGTCGACCAAGGATGACGTTGTTTGAGGTGGGTGCATCTACGACAAAGAAGTAGATGGGGATGGTTTTTGTTTGAGATGCTTCTCGGAAAATAGTGTAGAGGTCTATATATCTATGAGTTGAGACCTTCTCTCCGGAGAATCCGTAGATAGGTTCATCATAAGGAACCATGGTAGTGGGTGGAAGTTGGAGTTTCTAGTAAGTTTTCTAGTAGAGGATGTCCACGGAACTGCCTTGGTTGATAAGCACTTTTTTTACCGTGTAGTTCTCTAGTGGATGTCGACGTCGTGGATATCGTCGTCAATGAAGGTGATGAGGGGCATGCGACGTCTGTGGTGAGAGTGGGTTATGTGATTTATAGATTGGAGGTGACAGAGGTGTTTCTTCCTTGGTGATGAGGTGAAGCCGCCACTAGTGAAGCCCCCCGAGATGGTGTTGATTGTTCCGCGTAGAAGGGATCAACTAGGTTGACGTTAGTGCAAGTAGTTTGTGGTTCTTGGCGGTTGGGTTGATTGGTCCAATGATCGTGGCGAGTACTACGAGGGGCTTGTCGATTATCGAACTGGGATGGATGTGGGGTCCGTACCTATGGACAAAGCGACAGAAATGGCCGATGCGAACCAATTCTTCGATTTTATCTTGGAGCGCTTTGCATTCGTTTGTAGTGTGGCCATTATTTTTATAGTATTGGCAGTACTTGGTCATGTCGGCATTGGGGGGGTTAGATGTTTTACGAGGTGGAGGGATGAGATCGGCATGAAAGGCTTCGTCTAGAAGTCGAGATTTGGGGATGCTTAACGGAGCGTATTTGGTGAAGTGTGGTTGTCTAGGCTCTCTAGGTATAGAGTTAGGCCGTGGAGATGGTTTATCTGGGCCGGTGGTTGAAGGGGTGTAGTCATTGCAGAATTTGGTGTGGAGGTTATACATCTCTTCCATGCAGATGTAATCCGCAGCACGTAGCTTGAGTTCGTGCATGGAGGTCGGGGGTGGAGGTAGACGTTATTAGCGAATGGTCCTGATTTGAGGGTGAGAGCCATACATTGCAAGATCATTTTTTGCGTGAGGTTGGGTGTGCGGAGGGCAACTTTGCTGAAATGATTTATGAAGGTGTGCAGTTTCTCGTCTCGTTCTTGTCTAATGCTGAGGAGGGATAGGGTATGGCCTAATGGGGGCAGCTGCCGGCGAAATATGTCGTAAACATGTGGGAGAGTGTGTTAAAACAGTCGATAGAGTATGAGGGAATGGTAATGAACCATTCAATGGCAGGGCCTTTGAGGGTGGTAGGAACAAATTTACAAAAAATGGTGTCGTTGGATGTATAGATGGCGACGTGGGTTATGTATATTTTGAGGTGCTCATTGGGGTTGGTTTCTCGCGTATAACGGTCTAGTGTGAAGGGTTCCCATTGGGCGAGGAGAGGTGTGTTGGTGAAAGAGTCAATGAAAGGGTGGCGACGTCTGGGAGGTTGAGGTGGTAATGGGTGTGGTGGGATGGGATGGTAGATGAAGGTAGGAAAGGTAGTGGTGAAGTGATGATGGGAGATATGGGTGGTGGGAAAGGTGGCAGCAGGAATGGTTGTTGCAGGGTGCTTGGGGATGGTGGTTGGATGATGAATGTTTGTGTGGTGGGTAGAGATGATGGGTGTTTGTTGAGTGGTGGTGAAGGTGTGCGGGGTGTGGTTGTATTCACTTTCTTCCTTGCTGGGTTGGTAGGCCGGGGACTTGGGGGCTTCTGAAGATTCCTTGCCTTTCCCTTTCTGGGTAGGGTCAACCTCGATCTCTCTTCTCAGTCTCGAGTTCTCTTGCCTAAGCATTTCCATCTCATCAGCATTGCGCTTTCTCAAGTCAGTGAGCTCTTGTTGCATCTTTGCTTCGCCTTTAAGGATGGCGGCCAAGTCCGGGGTGCCGTTAACAGTCGTAGTAGAGCCTATCTCAGGGTACTTCACAATTCCAGCTCTGCTACGTGTGCAGACCATTCTCGACAGTGTGCGGATTGCTTAGTAAGGTATCACTTCGTGCCCCACGGTGGGTGCCAATTGTTCTTGCAGAAACAAATAAGAGATGTTAGGGACCCAAATATCGCCTTACCTCAATCCTCAACCTCTCGAGTTAGCTCGTTCTCGGCTGACGTATGCCCTCTACCGGTGTATGCGGTTTGGACCCTTAAAGGGTTACCTGCGGAGAGGGCTCCAACGATCAAGTCAGCGAAAGGGCTCTCAAAAAGTGAAATCTTTGATCAAGGGATTAATGAAAGCGTACCTCTTAATTGCAGGGGTCCATGTGTATTTATAAAGTCATTAATTGTGGCTGCAGCCTTTATGGGCTAGGTTGATACTAGGATCTCTAGATGAGCCTGGGCTGGGCCCAGGCCCTGTGTTAATGTTTGTTGGTATCAGGGGCCTTGTCTGTAATATTCTAAGTTTAATGTTATCAACCTATTAGACCTTATGCTTTGAAGTATGTGGCCTAGGCCGCTATGTGTTTATGCTTGACTGGTTGTGTATTTAGTAACTTTTTTTATGGGATTATGTGTGGGCGGCCTTGGCCGTGTGGTCTCCTTGGTTCGCCTAAGTGTAATACAAAGTCCATTAAGAGAAGGTCAAAATTAGGTGTAAAAAAATGCACACAGTATTAAAGCAAAATATAATAAAAAAATTGGGAATGCTTATTCAAAAGAAAAATACTGGCAATGACATATCTTCAAAACTTTTCAATTCCTCTTATTATTTATTAATCTCACCCTTTAGTTCCCTATATTATAAGTACCTTTACTCATCTCCATTTTTATTTTGCTTTATTGATATGATCCTCTCCAGGAAAGAGTACTATTGTTCTGAATTTGAATCTTCAAGAGGTACAACAAAAATAAATCAAAGAAGAATGCAGAATAAGACATGGATGAAGGACACCACATTCTAACAGATTAATAAGTCAAGTGAAGATTCGACACAAGAAGTTAATTTTTGATAAGAATCAGAGTTCTAATCGAAGAAGAAAGATAATCCTCTCTTAATAATGCAAATGCATGTAATAACCCAAAAGTATTTACCTTAATTTTTTGTACATTTATATAAGCATATAAATTTAAAAATTTAAGAAAACCTAAAAACTAAAAAAAACAAAAGGCCCAAAAGCATATAAACATAAATTCTTTTATAGCTGGATGGAGCAGTAGATGACAATAGTGAATGGACTCAGTTATCTTTGGTTTTTTTTTTTCATTTATTCTTCATATTCTTTTTTGAATTTTATGATTTTTTAATTTTAGTTTTTCAGATAGAATTCTTTATTCGTGAAGACAGAATTGAGTGATGAGAATTGTCATTGGTTTGATTGATAAAAAATATTTTCAATCTTCGTCATGAACTCAACTATCAAAATTTAAAGTGTTCCTGCAGAGAACAAACAAGAAGTCAGACACAAGAGTCACCTTACCATGTAGTCCGCCATCTCCTCAGTTGGCCTCTCCCCACTCGATAGATGTCGGCTTGAACCCAGGAGGGGTTACCTGCAGAAGAATCTCTGAAGCTCAAGTAAGTCAAAGCTCTCAGAGTCAAACCAGCAATTAATGAATGCGTACCTTTAAATGATGGGGTCCACATGTATTTATAGACATTAATGACGTTTGACCATCTCATGGGCTGGGCCTTGACTTGGGCTCTGGCTTGGGCCCCAGCTTGGGCCATGAGTGGGCCTGGTCCTAAATCAGGTTCCATGGGTGCATTGAAGTGAGTTAGCCTTCTAGGCAAGTAGTCGGTTTTGGCCGGCTACCTGCCTAGGTGGCTAGTGCTGGTGGTGCCCGGGTACTAGATGGTATGTGGTTTTGACGTGTGTACTATTCACTTGACTGAGTTTGGCTAGGTACGGTACACCAGTCCCCCAGCCTTGTCCGATATGGGTTGTCGGTCAAGGATGACATGTGTTGGTGAACTAGCGAAACCGGCTAGGTGTGATACACCAGTCCCCCAGCCTTTAAGTGTGGTAAACAGTGTTAAGGCTTGGAAGTGTCAGAAGGTAGGTGAAAGGGTGTCAGGTGGTCACATCGTTAGACTTTTGGCGCCGTCGTTTCTTATGTGTTACATATTTCATAATGATGGTGTCGCTTGGTCTGGGGTTTCATTTTGGCGGGAAGGGTTTAAGTCGTTTGGGATCGTGGACTATAAATACGGGTTTGAATGCAGCTGATGGTTTACTTGGTTCATTTGCGAGTTTAGAGATCAGAGATCTTGTGCGCATCATCTTGTCCGACTAGTTCCCAAATTCCGCCGACATCTTTCCGTAAAAAATCAAACAGGTATGTCTAGTAGCGATAGCTCATCGTTATCTACATCTAGTAGTAGTCAGAGTACTGAGTCAGATAGGAGTAGAGATGACCGGCTTCGTGGAGAGGGTGTGAGTGCTGGAGTTGGCACAAGCGGGGTGCCAAGGGAGGTAGTGAGGGAGATCCGAGAAGATCCTCCTGAAGAACTGGAAGAAAGTAACTGGCCGGCTAAGGGCGGCTACGCATGGGTGGCATCCGATGTTCGGGACCAATCATCCCTGTTCAGGTGGTCTCGTCTGCTGAATTCCTGGCTGAACTGCACTCCCGTCATCTCTAGAGGGGTCAGTGGAGATATAGTTTCATTGGAGAGAGTGAGCGCCATAGACCGGGTATGTCATGGGCAAGAAGGGGCTGCCAAGAAGTTCTTCTACATGTACATGTGCCATTTTTCTCAACTGCATATACGTCTACCTTTCGACGACTTTACCATGGGCGTGTTGCGGGTTTTGAATGTGGCGCCTACTCAACTACATCCTAACAGCTGGGCTTACTTACAGGCTTTCCGCATTCTATGCGAGTCGCTGTACTTGGAGCCTTCGCCCTATGCGTTTTTGTATTTCTATGATACCAGACCTCGGAGGCCGACTACATGGTTGTCATTGATAAGTCGTCCCAGCATTAGCAGGTTGGACGCATTCTCCCAGTCTTTCAAGCACTTCAAGGATGGATACTTCAAAGTAGTGGTGCAGGAGGGAGGTGAGCAGCATTTCCTGAATGCGGATGGGAGTACAAAGTTCCCCTTCAGTTGGACCAATAGCCCTTCGCGTTACAAGGATATGGGGGTGGAGGAGTTGTCGTCCGGGGATAAGGAGGTGGTGGGGGTGTTGTTAAGATTTGTGGATAAGTTGCCCACTAAGGGCTTAGTTAGGGTTTATAATTCGGTGCATCCGATTATAGATATTGAAGGTATCTGTTTATTACTTAAACTGTGTTAATGATGCTAAGTTGTTTTGATCCGAGTTGTGATATGTTATTGCAGGACATATGGCGCAGTCTGGCAAGAAGAACTTGGCGCTCTTCCAAGCGCTGAGGAAGGAGATGGCCGCCAAGGCCAAGGAGGCTGGGAAAACTGATGTCCCCAATTTGCAGGAATCTGTGGTGGAAGTACACGTGCATGGCGGCACGAAGAGGAGGGCTGAGCTTCCGCCTCGACTCGGGAAGGGTAAGGACGTGAAGAGAGTAAGAGCAGCTATTCTTGGGTCCGGCGATGGGGCGGGGTCGGCCAGTGGCGAGAAGTTGCCGGAGGCCGGGTTAATCGAGTTGCCGGAGATCTGCGTGAGGAAGGACATTTCAATCAACTTGCCGGATACTGTTGTGAACTCCATCGACAATATGGAGGTTGATCATATTGTGAGGACTATGGTTGAGTTTGGGAGTAAGGCGCTGGTGTTAAGTAGACGTGTTGTGTCCCTCTACAGAAGGGAAGTGAAGGAGGCGGGAGGGCTGCAGGATAAATTGGACAAGTTGGCGGAGGAGAAGGCGGCGTTGGAGAAGGAGAAGGAAGGGTGGGAGGCTGAGCGAAAGAGGTTGGCGTCGTGGAAGGTTCGTTGCCTAGACTCTGAGGAGAAGTTGAATAAGCGGATAGGGGAGATGGAGGAGGATTATGAAGATCTAAAGGACAAGTATGATGGTGCTGTGGGTGAGTTGGACGATCTGAAGAATAGTGTTATTCAGGAGCATATCAATGGCTTTGAGAAGGGGTTGCGGCAGGCGGCCTTCTTCTACAAGAATGTGGATGCATTGGATTCAAGGTTTGATGTAGATAAGGATGTGGTCGGTGGTAAGCTGGTAGGGGAGGATGAAGAGGGTGAGGTAGGGGTTGGGAGTGAGGCGCCCGAGGCAGTGAAGGAAACGGATGCGACCGTGGAGGATGATGGCAATCAAGCGGCTTAGCATGTAGTTTTCATATTGTTATGTTTTGCAATGAATCCTAAATCTGTAATAATTCGTACAATATTTTCATTTGTTTTTAATATGATGCATCTTGTGGATCTATATATGTTTTGTGGTTGTTGATGATAGCATGTGATAGGAATATGAG
>Ga0209589_1011273_pt1 | contig 12666 bp, 5 predicted proteins | sample CowpeawhiteBW_FD_187525 | JGI IMG/M metagenome (GOLD analysis project Ga0209589, IMG submission 187525) | Root nodule microbial communities of legume samples collected from California USA - Cow pea white BW (SPAdes) (version 2) | ecosystem: Host-associated > Plants > Roots > Nodule | place: USA...
GGTTTCACAAAAGTCCACATGTTCTGATCCCTCCCGTGTTTAACTGGTACTACCATTTTAACTCCCGATGCAGTATATGGCACTGTGAAATCTACAAGCTTCGAACGGTTGGCCAGGATTGTTACATCCCCTACCACGACATCATTCTATTTGGTCGTGTTTTTAGGCAAAGATAAGAGTGTCAAGGTTTTTTGGCTATATACTTTTTCTTAAATAAAAGAAAACATGCATGACTGAAATTTACTAACCTTTGACAAGTTTTGTTCTGGAAGTGCATGGTCAAATCTAGAGCCATAGCTACCATAGCTTGACTCAACAGCAGCAGGTAGAAGATGTAGAGAAACATTGAAGGGTAAGTAGGTTACAGCGGCATTGAAAACATCCATGCAATATCCTGATGCTGTGTACTTTTGTTGAGAAGGGTCCCAAACTACTTTCACAAACTGGGGGAAACCATCTCTCACGGGTACCCTTACTGTTAACTTTATCTCTCCATTCTTCGATCCATTTCCAGTTGGCGCCTGTAATAGCACAACCAAAACAATCAATAACCAAGTCAAAACAGATAAAAAACATTTACCCTTCATCGTATATAGTGAGTACTAGCCAGTACTTTTAATCACCATATCGAAAACAATACATTCCTGTTCACTCCTTCCTCTTTATATAGAGTTTTAGTCCATCGCAGAATGCTTATTTAGTTGCCAAATAATGGATTCACAAAAATATTTTAAACTATAGTTTACAGATAAATTAAAGTTCAATCAACATCCAATAAGTCTGTGCCATTGAAAAACATAATAATATATTTTTGTTTTCAATTTTATAACTTCAAATATTTTATCTTTTATTTGATATTTATACCTTTGAAATTTAATATATACAGAATGCTTGTTTAGGAATAAGAGCATTGGTTTGGTATGAAAATTTAGCACAAAAAAAAAATTCAAAATATTGAAAGTGTACATATGTCTGGGCTACTATAGATGGATACCGGGGCATGCAGTTTCGAAGAAATACAACTTAAGTTTTTAATGGTTAAGATAGGTTTTTTCAGTGAAGACTTCAATCTCATAGACTAAGTCAACCAACAGACAACAGAGATCAATTAAAACAAAGACACTGTCACTTTCTAAAATTAGTTTCTCTTAGAATTAATTTTATAAAATTGATTTTAAAGTGTATAGTTATATTTAAATATTTTTAGTTTAAAATAAATAAATTGGGAAGGTTTTCTTTGGTATGCATTTCTCTTGATACATAATTAATATTTTTAGAAAAAAAAATACAAAATGATGTAATCAATTGTGAAGAAATGAAAAAAAGAAAAGAAGGACGGTTACAATTAAGACCAATACGTGGTTTTGTGTTAATGTTGAGTGTGAGGTAAGGAATGATGCTCTCTATTTTTTTCTAGTTGGTTGTGAGGGAAAACAACTACATCATTTTATATATTTCAGTGTATTTTAATTCAAAAAAAATGTCTCGTTGTTACAAATTAAGGTTATACACGTATCTTTGTCAAGCCACACCGATGTCACGTGTCATTTTAAAAAATCTCAATTTAATTTCTATAACAAAATTTAAATTTTATATAAATATTACAATAATATTTTTATTATAATTAATATTTTTAAATAAATTAAATATATTTAAATTTATATTTTGCATTAAATTTGATTTAAAATTTATTTTAAATATTTAAATATTTATAATTTCTAAACCCATATGAGAATTAGTTTAAAAATAATAACTTTATAAATTTAAATACGTAAATTTATAAAACAGTTTTATAAAAGTTTAAAATAAATATATGTATTTAAAATTTTATTTAACAATTTATATCATTTAAAATTGTTATAAAACTATTTTAAAATAATTTTATTTAAAAAATTATAACATTTTAAATTATTATAAAATTACACATGAATGTATTTTTATTTTTTTTTTAATTATTAAAGAATAGGATATTGGTAAAATATTATACTCATATTTTTTAATTGTTGTAATTTTTTTAGATAGTAAAAGTGGAAAATGTGAAACTATATGGTCTACTAATTTAATTGTATTATTTTCTATAAATTATATGGAACATTGTTTTGTACAGAAAGACGAATTAATTAGTTAAAGTGATTGGAACATTTGAATATTAAAATATTTATATGAAATTTTGTTATTAAGTTATTTATAGAAGCCTAAATAAATTGAGAAGGTAAAAGTGATAGAAATTTTATTGAGTGGATGAAAGATAAAATAAAAGTTGAATAAAGTTAACGGTGGGATGTAGATCTTCTAATGTGGGTTGTGAGGACTTGTGTGCCATGGGATTTGACAATATGAACATTATTTTTGGTGTCTTCTTCCCTAATGTTCATCCACTACCACAAAACAGGCTTTTCAAGTCTGTTGGACAATAACGGATTTAAACCATTTGAAATTCAAACATGTAACTACTATATTACATTCATCCATATAAGATACATCAAAATAGAGACCATCAAATAATTAAAAAAAAACTAGAGTTTTTCAAATAAATAAATAAATATATATATATATATATATATATATATATATATATATATATATATATATATATATATATATATATATATATATATATAAACAATGCATTGATATCGCATTATGGCAAGTTATACACTTGTGATGACCTCTATTATTCTATAAAGTCATTGTCAATGAGTTTAACCGTATCATACTCAAAGTTAGTCCTTTAACGTCTTTGGCTAAGGTTATTTGAATTAAATGGTTATTAGAGCGTCATGATAACTTCCAACTGAATCCATACACCAATGCATACACTACTTTAAATCACTATTAGTCATCCTTGAATTAGTATCAACAAATCTCAAATTAACCTCATACAACCAATCTCAATTCAATCTCATGCACCAACCATATCCTAAGCAATAATCCACATTTACCATAACACACCAAGATTGAGCATAAAAAATGACTATTGGACTTTGATGTATTCGCTCATTGAAATCATCCATTCGTTCAACAAGTAGTGCCTGCAGGTCTCGCCTCACCAGCGACCAGATGGCTCGGCCAACAAATAAATCATTGGAACTCACAAAGGTTAATTCCTCCAAAAGTCACTCAACGAGTCTATTCTCTACCAACGACTACAAAGTCAGTAAGCTCTCAGAATTTGGATTCACTCAGTGAGCATATACTCGACCAACGACCACTAAATCGGTAAGCTCGTAACTTTGGATTCGTTCAACGAGTATTCTCCCTTAGCGACCACCAAGTCAGTAAGCCCTTGACTTTAGATTCGTTCAACAAGTACACACTCGACAATGAGTTTGCATTATTATCCAAAACTTGATTTTGTATAATTATGTCAATGCAATCCAATCCAAACAGTCTAATAGCCATCACAAACGCAAAAACATACCAACTACAAGTCATACCACAATTATACACTCAATAAGTTTACATAATTGACATTTAATTATTCATCAATCCTAATTCATGCAAAGTATCATAAAACCTAACCCTGAAATCAACATATCATACTCATCAACTACCGAATCATTCTACAACTCAAGTGCATAAACAAATCATTGTATAATCATACAAATTATTATCTCAGTGTTTCTACGACTAAAAAGTAGTGTAATTAGTTTCCCTTACCTATGAGAAAACTCAAACAACTCAAAGAATATCATTGATCAGGGTATATCGTTAGAACAACTAATCAATTGTGAGTCACTCACATGCTAAAGGCAAAACAATGGACCAAGAGAAAAAGACAGAAAACCAACTTAGTCAATTGAAGAAATTGATTGGACATAAGTAAAGAGCTCGCCACAAGGATCACTCTAGCAGATTTCAATATTCAAATAGATGAACATAAGGTGTGAAATGATTTTTAGAGAGATTGTGTGATTATAAAATTTTTATTTATACTTTAACTTTTTAATATTAAAATAATTGAGTATCATTATTTTAAATACTCTGATAATTCTAAAATACTATTTTCTAGATCTTTACATTTTGTTCTTCCTAATTTTATATTTTTGTTCTCGTAATTTTGTTTCCCTTAATTATTTACTTTTACTTTAAAAGGTTACTTATTAGGACTTAAGTAATTTTTAATTGTCTTCACTGACTTATGATCTTAGATTTGTCATCGTGTATATATATATATATATATATATATATATATATATATATATATATATATATATATATATATATATTATATCTAAATTCTAATAATAGTTTTGTTTAATTTTATTTAAAGTGTTTATTTTCTGCAAATCAATTCAACCTTAGTTTGTCAACGTTGGGGGAATTAGAAAGTCTCTATTTTATGTTTGAATTGACGACGATCACCGAAAGGTTGAAGATTGCTCGTTAGCTTCTAGAAACGCCATTTCCTTATAAGTTTTAAAAAAATATTAATATCTATATTTTTAAGATGTGGTCTTAAAGATTATTTTTAAATTAATAAAAAAATAAAATTTTTCCATATTTTTTAATTTAAAGAAGAATCTAACTATTATTGGTTTTTCATAGTCTTAAGAAGATTGTGAAGTATATTAATCTTTATTAAGAATTATATTATTTTTATCCTCTTTGTTATTTGGTTAAGAAAGGATGGTAGTGGTATTTGATATTTTGTTTTTTAAGAATACCTAAATTTCTCTTTGATTGTTTGGAAGGGTTAGAGAAATCTTAAGCTAGTAGTTATACTAAAGTAAGAAGAATGAATTTAATGTATGTCAAGCTTTATGCTTCTCTTGTCAATCTAATCGAATAATATATCACTGATAATTTGAAGAGTGTTATATGATAAATATGCACTTAATATTATAGCAAAATAAATTGAAGGATAATCAATAAGCTTATAACATTTGTCAACACATTACAATAACTACATTTAGCACTAATTTTCTTGACGTACTTGTGCTGACTGCGGATATCATATTACAAGGAGTCAAAAAGAAGAAAGATGAATATAATTTGCAAAACGATGCGTTACAAAGCTATATATTATAGAAGACCCTAGAAAGGGTTTATAAAACATAAGAAAAACAAGCTTGACCAAAACTATAACTAAATATTTAATATTTAAGCTATTTATATTGTCTATGTTAACAATATATGTCCTGGTGTAATAAAAACCATATTGATGTGATAAAAGATAAACTAATAGACCATAAAAAATGTTAAAAACAGATATTTATTTCTGTCAATTAAACTTTACATGCAAGCACTTGCGTTTGGGCATGTAAACACCCAAATGAAAAACCATCCCATGAGAAAGACAAAATAAAAAACATGCTTTAAATAGAAACTGGTCAGTAAATTATTTTCTTCTATAGTAGCCTTCCTATGACATATTTTGGATCTTCATGAAGATAAATTATGAAAAAAAAATGAAGTTTCATTTTTTAAAAGTGGTGATTTTTAGGAAATGAATTTTGAATATTGAATATTTCCTATTTATTAACATTTTAACTTAATTAATATGGAGAATTTATCTCTTATTCCGATCATCTTCAAACCAACTTACTCTTTTGCACGGTTTAAAATGTAGTAGTTATATCCATAAACTATTTTCTTTAAAAAAAACTAGATATAAAGTATATGAAACAATATAGTATAAGTTTGCGTATCTGAGAATGTGCCCAATAATTGACTTTCACAGGATGAAAGTCAAACCGCAAACGAAGAAGAAAAAAGTAAAAAAGTGGAGGGCACAATCTTCTCAGGCCACATGTTGTTTGGGCCTAATTAATAATTTGACTTCAAAGTCTAATTGATTATTTTTAAGAAAATACTCTCTTATATAATTCAAATAAAAATATCTTGGAAAAAAGTGATAGATAAGTGTGGTCCATAAATATTTAAAAGATTGTGTTATTTGAGTACTTCCAACCCCCCTTTTTTTTGCATTGAGCTTGCGCAGCCATTTTAATATAATATAACAGCATTAGTTGTTATTTATTCAATTAATAGAAATTAAGAAAACCCAGCACAGTTATTTTTTTAATTACTTCCAAAACTGAACGAAACTAAGGAATCAAATGCGCTGAATGATGTTTTTCGGGAGTAGGGTTCAAACGTTTACTAGAATAATTTGTTAAGGTTTTTTTTTCTTTTGTTCGGTCGTATGTTGGGTCCTCCTGTTCGCCTGCTCTGCTGATAGGGTGCACATGTTAAGGAATTCAATGTTAAAATTAGTAATGGTTCGATCTATGAAAATAATAAAATAAATGTATTAATAAATATGAGAGAAAAGTCTTATCAATTCCATATTTAAATTTTATTTATAGTTTTTTATATGAATTCATGATTAGGTTTTGTTTAATCTCTGATTAATTTTTAAACATGATTAGTGATCTGTTTACATTAATTTCGTCACTAGTTACGATGATTATGAACCTGTTTAGACTAATCTCGACATTAGTTATGAGGATTATGAATGTTAGTCTTAGACTAATTCAAACATAAACTCGAATTAAGTTTGTTTCTCCTATTTTTGTCATACATACATACAAAGAAAGAAAACGAGTTTTCCTGTGACACCTATATGTACACAAAAATTTAATTTGCATGTGCAAGAACGTATCTTTGAGAAGGTCTTCTAAACGACCTCTATACCGTGAGTTGAATCATTAGTTGGATGAACGCGTATTTCCGTGGTAGGTGCCACGAAGGACAAATACCTTCGACTCAATGCTTTAGCCATCAAAATGGGCTTTTGCCATATAACACTTTCCGAGATCAATAATGCAAACAAAGTTGAAATTCCTGTAATCAAAAACAGCCCCGCAAAGCTATGAAAGCTGAGACTGAGAGGAGCAGAAGATGCTTCCTCAGACGAGTTTTGTTCACCAATTTCATTCTTCCCAAAATATTTCTCTTCAATTTCATTCATCAAATCACTTTCAGTCACATCCAAGATGGCTCTCGAAAAGTACGCGGTGAGATTCGAGTTTAAAGGGAGTGCCTGCAAATAATGTAAATTAAGGCAACTGTAAGAAAATGAACCCAATTAACACAAGTTTGTTCGAGAATGAGAATTGGAGAGGAGAGACTTACAAAACCAAAGCCAGCATTTCTATATTTGGGGCCAGACATAATGTAATTGGATCCGTATTCTTGAAGGTAGAGTTTAAGGTAGGGAACTTCATCGAATATAGCTGCAACACCCCCATTTTTGCTTCCAAGCTTTAGAGCATCGTGATACTCAGAACTGCTGCTGTATGGCCTTAGTTTAGAAGGCTCAAACTTAAATTGCTTAATCAACACGTCGTGAACGAAAGACCCCGTTTGGTATCCAACGTAATAACCCCCTTTTCTTAAGTCATTCACGTTCAGAAAGCTTGGTTGCAGTCGATCCAAGGTCAATATAGAAGTCAAGTTCGCAGTGTAACTTTGCATGAGGACGAACGCCAATAGAAGCCAAACCATCAGCACAAATCTTGAGCAGCTTTTTACCACTACTTGTCCTGAAAATCCAAAATTTTGAAACCGAAAAAGGTAATTAATTAAATCTCATATATAAATTATATAAAATTAAAACATCAATATCCACAGCATATATATGTGTAATTACTTTCAGGAAGAATGGCTTGTGAGAATGGAAACCATAAGATGGTTGCAGGGCAAAGCTTTTTTTGATTTGTAGAACCCTCTTCATTAGGCAACGCGTTTACGTTTCTTTCCATGATGAGTATGGCAATCCCTATGAAAGTAGAGATGATGATTATGCTCAACCAGAGATCCCAACTGAAGGGTTTCACAAAAGTCCACATGTTTTGATCCCTCCCGTGTTGAACCGGTACTACCATTTTAACTCCCGATCCTATATATGGCACTGTGAAATCTACGTAGCTTGAACGGTTGGCTAGGATTGTCATATCCCCGACCACGACATCATACTATTTGGTCGAATTTTGAAGCAAAGATGAAAGCAGAATCATCATCAGCTTATATCTGACTTGTTTTTTAAATGAAAGAAAAACATGTACAAGAATGAAATTTACTAACCTTTGACGGGATTAGTTTTAGGAGAGCATCGTATCCAGAACCCTCACTTGAGTCAATAATGTGAGGTTGAACATGTAGAGAAACATTGAAAGGTAAATGGGTTATGACGGCATTGAAAACCTCGATGCAATATCCTGATATGTTGTAATTTTTTTGAGAAGCGTCCCCAACTACATGCACAAATTGTTGGAAACCATTTTTCCTGGGCACCCCTACTCTCAACTTGATCTCTTCATACTTTGATGTTGCATTTGACGCATTCCCCGTTGGTGCTCGTTGAAGCACAAACAAAAAAATCAAAAACAGAGAGAAAAGGGTGGAGAAGCACTTACACATCGTGTGGTTAATACTAACTACTAGTTTTAATCATGACAACAGCAACAACAATAGACTGTTGTCTACTCCTTCCTCTTTATATAGACTTTGAGGCAGTTGGAGGATGCGGGTTTTCGCTTCTTTAACTAATAATAATTAAACGAAAAAGAAATAATATTAATGTCTAATATTCCAAATAAATTGAATATCAACCAATTTACAATAATATATTTTTATTTTTAAATTAATTACATGTTTATATCTACTTGGAATGTTTTATCTTTTATTTGATATTTTAGACCTTTAAATTTTAATATAAGTAATGCTTTGATATGAAAGATTCGGCAAGTTTGAAAAAAGTCAAAAGATTGAAAGTAAACACACATGACTAGGCTACACTTGATGGAACAGTTAGTCTGTAGGCAATTTCTCGGAAAGAAAGAGTTGGCAATTTTGATGGTGTGTGTTGTTTTTGTCAGTGAAGACTTCAACGTTTTAGACCTTGACCTGGCAATTTAAGTTGATACAATGATATTTATTTATTTTTATCTTGAAAAAGAATAATTGTAAATATAGTATATTTTGTTAAAAAATGTGGACAATGTTATTGTGTTTAAGTGAGTTTATTCCAATTAAACTATTCATAAAAATAATTATAAGTTTTTTTTTTATCTAGCCATCTTAAAATTACTTTTCCATTTTTTACACGGCAGAGTCTGGTATAGTCATGTAGGATAATAATTAATTAACTTGATAGTGGGGAAACTATATTTATGATTTTGGATCACAATACAATTTTTAAGACCCTCTTATCTCTTCCTTGTGGAAGAAGAATCAAGAATTAGTTATTTAACATAAAATACGTGAGAACATTTATGAAAAATTGACTGGTATTTTAACGTAATTCCAAATAAACCGACATAAAATCAAATATACAATACTTTTATTTTCATTGCATTCAACTTATTCCTTAATTCTATCTTCAATTGCATACCGTACTACCTTCCGCGAACTATCAAAAAATAACATTATTCAATTTACATTTTGAACACTTATAAGTATGTATCTACTTTTTTTATGTTAAACTTCTTTTTCCCGCTATTGGGACACCAACAAAATAAGCAGCGTTACGATTGCAATGTAAAAGAACAAAAAAATATATATCTATAACATAAAAAAAAAGTAAAAAAACTAAGAGTAGAATTAGTGAAACTGGGCTTAATTAACAATATGGTTGGACAATTCGAATAGGTTTCATATACTTTTCTCTGCAAGCTTCCAACAGCTTAAGCTTCTTTCTAATTTTACACTACTACGTGGCGCCATCTCTCCTTAACAATCGCATGAGCTATTATCTCTCCTCTTTTCTTAAGTTATTTTCTTCTCAATGGAAATTCTTTTTTAAGTGTTTCTTTCTCTCTTTATCTTTAGTTGTTTTTTATCCCATAAGTTATTTTGGTTTACATTTTATTTATATATTATGAAATTGTCTTATCTCTGGTCAATGTAACCCCCTCACACTGAGGTTATACATTTCGTGTGTGGATCAAGAAATAAATGGCCCGATAGCGACCCGATAACAGGTGGAACAGAATGTTCAAGAAAATCTCTCTAGGATAAGATTTAATTATGGCTCTCATACCATCTTATAATTCGGCTTTAAGCCTAACTCAACCCCACAAAATTCACTTGTAAGGTGAGGTTTGCATCCCACTTATATATTATGAAATTGTCTTATCTTTAGTCGAAGTGGAACTTCCAACACTAACTTCAACTTTTGTGTTTTGATGATTAATACTGATTCATGGTTTCATACTCCTTTTATTAATAATTTATCTGTCTCTCATCGAATGAAATTGGGTAAGTGATGACCTGAGTCTCTGTGGGAAGAAAGTGTTAGATTGGGCATATTTATGGACTTGGAGTTGTGAATGTCAAACCTATTATAAAAGTATGATAATAAAATAAAAACAAAAAAATAACAACGCAAATATATGGAAAAAAAGATGACAAAGTTAAATAATTCTTATAACCAACAATAACAATATAAGATAATGTAAATGAGAAAAGGATAAAAAGAGTATGGGTTGAGACACGCAGAACATTGTTTGTTAGGTCGATTGAGTACAACGATAAATCTCTAGACCTTATGAACATCATTATTTTAAGAGATAGTATAGAGAAGGAGAAGAGAAGACAAAACATTTTTGTATGAGTTATAATGTTTGTTGTGTATCTATTCTCATGCAAATGGGGATAATTTATAGGTAGAAGATGGAGACATATGAGTTAATTGTCATCGATCTGATTTAAAAATAATAATTTCTAATCAAAGAAATAAATGAAAATAAAAAATAAATTTTTTATGCATAAATAGTATTTAACTCTAAGATAAATATTGGATTAAAACATTTGTAACATTAGGATTTTATTTTAAATAATTTTTTTTAAATTATACTAATATTTCTAACGATCCCTACATAATTTTTAAATATATATATATATATATATATATATATATATATATATATATATATATATATATATATATTATCTTTTAAAACAAAATATTATATTTCAGCATAAGGAACCTTCTGACTTTGTGTCTCACATCTAGTGCTTATAAACTTCCACCTGAAAAAATGTAAAGACTTAATTACTTGAGCTAAATCCCCTACACCTGGATTTTAGTAATTTTTATTTGACATGGACCTGATTAAGATACTTATTCAAAAGTTTGAACTAGATTGACACATTTTTAAAAGCGGGTACCAAACTAACACATAAATAAAAGTGGGTACCATTCAACTAATTCAACATATATACATATATATATATCTATTCTATAAAAATAAAGAGGATTCCTCTTTTTGTGTCCACATTTCATAATATCCGTTTTACCCTTAGTTATTTTAAAAATTAATTATTTTATAATTAGTTTATCTTTTACCATTTTTTTTAATTTTTTTTATTTTGACCGTTATTCTAAAAACCCTTTTTTAAATAGTAACTTCAAACATTAAACACTGCAATCCGACCATGGCGCTCAACACACATCTGACCATGGCGCTGAGCACTCATCCGAGAAAGATAAGAGGAAAATAATTGGTGGGAAAATATAAGAGAGGACCTAAGAAGAGCAATAGATTCTCAGTGAGAATCTATAATTATTTATTTTGAAGGTTCAGAGCTTTTCCTCAACTTTCTCTCACTAACACCGTCTCCTTTCTCCGTCGACTGGCCCAACGGAGCTGCTTCAACCTGCCTTCGTACACGTGCATTCGGGAAGGTCCCGATCACGCGCCCAGGTTCAAGGCCACCGTCAACTTTAACGGCGAGATCTTCGAGAGCCCTCACTTGCTGGTAGGTGTAGAACTTTGATCATACTGATTAATCCATTGTTTTTTTTTTATTTAATCATGCTTAAGTCTTTATTAGAAAACTTTATGAAATTTGCACGTGATAACAACGTATTTTTTGAATTTTATCCTGACTTCTGTAATGTTAAACACCAGGACTCCAAAGTGATTCTACTTCAAGGAAGAATTAAAGACGGGATATACGTCTTTCCTCCTCTTCAGTCAACTAACTCACGCACCATGCTACCCACCATGAACTCCACTGTAAAAAGTTCTAATACTTTTGCTCTATGGCATGCAAATATGGGACATGCTTCCCATAATACTATCAAACAAATTCTTCCCATAATTCTATCTAAATAAAAGGGATTCCTCTTTTTGTGTCCACATTTCATAATACCCGTTTTACCCTTAGTTATTTTAAAAATTAATTATTTTATAATTAGTTTATCTTTTACCCATTTCATAATACCCATTTTTTTAATTTTTTTTTATTTTGACCGTTATTCTAAAAACCCTTTTTTAACAATTATTTTATTTAACAACTATTTTAAAATTTATTATATATGTTTTAAAAATAAATATTATTGATCTTATAAAAATTAAAAAATGCGGATACACATGCGCGACAACGCTTGTGTGTTCGCTAGTATATATAATATTGATTAAGCATACATAAGTAATTCTTTTAAGAAAACTAAAATAAAATCATCTTGACTTTAAAAATTAATAGAGTATTTAGATTCATAATATAGTGTGGTAAATATTTTACATTCTATTATTTTAAAAACACAGTAATATAATAATTTTAGATATCTATAATTACAAAGACGATTTTTTTTTTTAAATTATTAATGAAAACACATCATTTTCACACACATATGTATATTCACTTTTACCTTGTGATTATAAAAAAATAATTATTCTGATTATTATTAAATAACAAATTTTAAATTTTAAA
>Ga0209589_1011277_pt1 | contig 12662 bp, 6 predicted proteins | sample CowpeawhiteBW_FD_187525 | JGI IMG/M metagenome (GOLD analysis project Ga0209589, IMG submission 187525) | Root nodule microbial communities of legume samples collected from California USA - Cow pea white BW (SPAdes) (version 2) | ecosystem: Host-associated > Plants > Roots > Nodule | place: USA...
AAAATAATATATATATATATATATATATATATATATATATATATATTTGTGTAATAATTTTTTCTTAAAAAATATCATGAGTTGAATATATTTTTAGTTTTTATATTTTCATAAAAATTAAAGTTTATTTTTATCTTAAATTTTAATATAGTTTAATTTTAAAATTTAAAAAATAAATAGATAAAATTCTTCTAATCTGTTTCTAAAAATTCTTCTAATTTAACTTTTATACAAATCATACAAATGATGAAATATTTCTGAAGGTGAAATTTGGATTAGGCAATTGTAACCTATAAAAAATGATTTTAACTTAAATATAGTCTTAGCTCTTAAAATATAATTCTGTTTTAGTTTTTGTTTCTATATTCTTTTTCCATTTTGACGTCTGTGATTTTTATTTTTTTAATCTCTGTAGAATAATTTTGTCTTCTTATTACTTTTTACTGTGCATTGGTCTCGTTGAAAAATATTAAATAATCACTGAAAAATAATGTATATTACAAGAACAAACAAAAGAAAAGTATTTAGAGAGAGCAAAAGAAAATAATAAGAGCCAAAGAAAAAATTACTCGCACCAAAAATTTGAAAAAAAAAACATGAAATATATTTAAAATAATTATTTTTTATAAAATATTTGGACTTATTTAAATTTTGGATGTAAGCTAGATTAAGCTCTTTTTAATTAAAAAACAAAATTTACTATTTTTTCTGTTTATTTTTGAATTATCATTCATTTGATTAAACGTGTAAGGAAAATTATATCTTACAAACCACGTCAAGACAACAAGGTTAAAGCTACTTGCTGCCTTTATTACTTTTCATAAAAAAAAAAATCACTTTTTCACTTTTTTAAAAGAAAAAAAGTGACATGTATTAAAGAAAGACGTTTTATACAAATAGTCTTCTGTAAACATTAAAAACTTACGATGTGATTTGTTACTTATTTCTCAAAATTATATAGACTTTATTAGTTTTTCTTTGGCCCTTAGGTATTTATTTATATAACTCAAACTTGAAATATTAATATAGGAGCAACATATTTTTTTGGTTACCAGGTATAGTACAATGAAAATGATAAAATATTAGATTAAGCCTTTTTTTTTCTAATTTCTAATTTGTTTGTTTTTGTTATCGAATTATCATAGCTTGTTGTCTTGATCAATATAAGATAATAAAGGCTTTCACTGAGGGTGACGATGACATGAAAAAAAAATAGAAAAAATAGTTTACTTAAAGTTTAAAAAAACAACTTACCTTATGCCACAGAAAGAAAGAAGTTCACAATATTCCTTCTCTCCCCAACTAATCAATCATTATTGAATTCTAAGTTACCACCCTTATTTGTAAGTAGCAAAAGTATATTGTAAAATTTTATTTTTTTTAATATAAATTTTAAATGAATAAAGAAATAAATATTTATAAGTAAAGGGCAGAGTTTATTTTATTTTATTTTATTCATAATTTCATCTTTTTAAAAAGAAGTATACATTTTTTTCTAAGTCCAGAAAAGATTTCTATGGTTGTTACTCTGTCAAAATCTAAAGTAGTCAACTAGATAACAAACATATTTGACCAGTCAAAATGAAATTTTGGTAAGTGTTTAATTCATACTAAAGTTTGTTTTTCTTTTTTTGTTTGGATGTTTGGTGAAGGGAGATGTTATTGATGTAGTGATTAACAATGAATGGTGATAGATTATATGGAATTATATGGATTGTTGATAATTCACTGAGAGTATTGGAAGAAACTTAACAGGCAATTTTCACTCCAAGTGTATTTATATAATGTTTAGATCTTTTAAACGTGTGAAAGATGTGATGATTCGATTGTAAAATATTTTTTTTATTGAATTTGTTCGAGATATCTTTGAGGTAGATTAATCTAATAGTTGACATGTGTATGATCTTTAAATCATCATGAGAGGAAGTTTACTTTTAAGGATTTTTTAAAGAGTATATAAACAAAAGTGATTTTGAGATGAAAGTATTTCCTACAATAATATGTATTTATAACCATTTTAGGCTCAGGAGCCAACAAGTGAATGGATCTCATTCTAAAAAATGACAATTCGAAGGGGACAATCTCTTGACCTTCGACTTGGGTCAATCTATCTCGACCTTTAGTTTAGGATAACCCGTCTTCGGCCTGAAAGGATACATTTAAACCTTCGATTCATGCCGACCAATCTCGACCTTCGACCCAAACCAAGTCATCTAGACCTTTGATCCCCGACAACTTGTGTTGGTCTTCAGTCTGGACAACATGTCTCTACCTATAGTCCAGGACGACCCATCCTAAGCATTAACCTGAGACGGCTTGTCAAGACCTTCGACCTGGGATGTCGAACATCGACCTTTGACGACACATCTCGATCTTAGCCTCGATTTGATTAGTCTCAACCTTTGGCCCGGGTTGAAACATCTCAACCTTCGAACTTGACCAATTTGTTTTGGCTTTCAGCATGAGATGGCTAGTTGACTTTTGGCCTCGCATGGTCACATTCGACCTTTGACTCGAGACAACCCATGTTGGTCTTTGACCTGAGACGACACGTCTTAAATTTCAACCCAAGATGGCCCAAAGACAACTCATCATGACCTTCGTCCTAAGATAACACATCGCGACCTTTGACACGAGTAAGCTCGTATGGGCTTTCAAATCGTGTTGGCCTACTCGAGCTTCGACTCGAGAAACGCGTCTCGACCTTCAACACGTGTCTCAATCTTTTATCCAGACCGACCCGTCTTGAACTTCGATCCAACTCGGTCAATCTTGACTTTCGGTTTGGCTCAATCTGTCTCGACCTTCGTCTCAGGCCAACATGCCTTGATCTTTAGGCTTGGCTGGACCTTTCCTGGCCATCAAGTATGACCAACCTGTCATGTTGTTCGGCCTGATCTAGCCTGTCTTATCATTCAGAATGGGTCGACTCATCTCGACCTTTGGCCTAAGTCGGCTCGACTCGATCGTCAATCCTTGATTATGCCTGTCTCAACCTTTTGCCTTGGTTGACTTGTCTTGACCATTAGGTCTGGCAGACTTGTCTCAATCTTTTGGCCTAGTCCATCTTGTCTCGACTTTTAGCCCAGACCGGTGTTTCACGATCTTTCACTGTGGTCGATTGATCTTTACCTTCACATAGGCTATCCTATCTCAATCTTCGAATTATGATGGATTGTTTTGGATTTTGGCTTGAGTTAGTTCATCTCGAACTTTGACCTAGCCGACTTGATAACCTTCGTCCCATGTTAGCTCGACAATAACTTTTGTGTGGGTCGACTCGGTTCAACCTTCTATTTGGACGACTCAAACTTTAGTTCAAGCGGACTAAGGTTAACCTTCAAGACAAGACAACACAACTCGACCTTTAACCTAGGCTGAAAGTGTTGTTTTAAAGAATTACCTAAAGTTTTGTAACAGAGTCAAACTCACTTTAGACCTAATCCTAACCCTCTTTGATAGGAGACTTTTGGAGATGATTTTTCTTTAGGACAATGATAGTTTAACCCACTTTTTTTGACTCACTTTTAACCCACCACTTCAATCACCATTAGATCATCACATCACATTACTTGAAAAAATCAAAATAAATGATCTAATGGTGATTGAAGGAGTGGGTTAAAAGTGGGTCAAAAAAATGGATTAAACTATCTTTATTCTTTTCTTTATCCTCCCTCATTTGGTGGTCTTTTAAAAGAGAACTTATTCTAGGATGGGTTTGAATTGATCCAATGGACCATAGGTCAAATTGACAAATCTATGTATACATTGTTTCGTATTTTCTTCTTTGTGTGCTTTTTTTAGGGACTCTTAGGTTGGATATCGTTCAAATGGTGACACTTCGCTACGTAACGTGTAGTCAGAGTGTAATGTTTACAATGACCTCTCACCATTGATTGATTGATAATTTGGACGCTTGGTCAAGTTAGAAATTGGAGGAGGTTTATATATAATACTTTAAGTATATATGAATGGATTATCACGGTTGCATAACGTATATTAGTTTCTAGGTGAAACATGCTTAAACAAATGAGTCATTCCTAATGTGTCATAAGGTGGTTAAGCAGTTCATTGGGAAATGTGGCTAATATATTGTTTTCAATGTTTTAATCTTTATTTGTTAACTGATAAAATGTTGTTGAGGAATATTTTTCATCTTATATAAGGTGTAACTTGCATTGTGAATATTTATGTTATATATATATATATATATATATATATATATATATATATATATATATATATATATATATATAATCTTAACTGTGATACCCCTTTTATTCTCTTTCTCTTCTCCTTTGCACTTTCATAGAAAAACCACCCACCAACTCAGAAACTCTTCTTCCTTCCTTCCTGATCTCTCTCATTTCTCTCTATTTAGAGGACTTAAGCTTCTAGTCTGGTTCATCCTCCCTTCCTGTTGTTGTAAGCGAGCCTGAGACCTGAACGAAACCTCCTCCTCCAGCTGAATTTTCTTTTCCTCCATGTAAGTTAATTCCAGCTTCCCCAATTCTCTTCAATTTCGAATTCTAGAGCTCCATTCTTGCTAAGCCAAATTAAGATCCTATTCTCACTTTGTGAACCTGTATTTCAGCTCCTTAGGTTGTGCAATTGAGGTGCCCCCTGTTGAAAGTGTTCTTGCTAGTTAGTGATTTCTAGAGGTAAGGGAAGCTGACTGTTTTGCTTAAAATTTCATATATAATTATCTTTGATACCTTTGATTGCATGAATTTGTGTTTGTTCGATGCTTGGATCACCTATTTGTGTTGAATTAGGGTTGTTGGCATAAATTTCATGGATTCTGCATGTGGGAACAGATTGGAAATCTGGTATTTTCCGCTTAGGCGAGCAACTCTCCTCTGAGCGAAAAGGCCAGAAAACCCACCCATGTTCCTGCGCGAAACCTCGCCTAGGCGAGCTGGCTTCGCTTAAGCGAGAGTCACTCTCGTCTAAGCGAAACAACTTAGCCTGAGTGAGAATTTGCCCAGATTTCAATTTGCCTTTGTTTGGAGTCTCGCTCAGGCAAGTGTGAACCGTCTAAGCGAGATAGCCCTCTCGCCTAGGCGAGATCCTCTACCTTGAGCGAGAACCACTATAGAGTTATGATTAATTCTCTATTTTAAATGGATGAAGTTGTATTTAAACGAGATAATGTGGTATTTGTTCATATTATGTTTGGTTTGTTATGAATGGTAGTCTAGGTGGTGAAATTGTATGAAATTGGAATATGAGAAGTGTGGTTGAACTAGGATTTCAAGAGAAATTCTAAGGGAAATGTTTTAGTATATGTAAGGACATGAGGACTCAGTTTTGATTGGTATCATGACGCTCCAATAACCATTAAGGCTCATGTAGAGTGTAATGAATTATGTCGTGAAGAGTAGTAGAAGGTCCTAGTCTGTGGACCCGATCTGTCATAGACGCGAAGGGGACTTATCTTGGGAGTGGTTGGGTGATAACCCCTTGAGCCCAAACTCTGCAGAGTTTGGGAACCTTCACAGGTGCAAGCCAACAAGAGATCCAATGTCGCTTAAATAATCTGGATATTGAGTCTAGAGTCATGTATTTGTGTTGTGTTGTGGTGGTTTAAATAATTCTGATGGATGTGAAAATACTTGCTCATAATTATAATTGAATTGCATGATTTCTCTTCTTTTAGTTAGCTTACCCTTCTTGTTTATGCTTGTTCTTCTTGTGTATGTCCTCTTTTGCAATGATCACCTATGAATTGGTGTGAGCAGAGAAGAATCCAGGTGAAGATACTCCCCTCTTGGACAAGAGTTGACCCATGGCTAGAGATGTCTGATAGTAGTTCTTGTTCATGCTTTGGAATAGAGTTTTTGGATGTATATGTTATCTCTTCCTTAGTATAGGCTACACTCATAGTTTGCGACTTATACGGTTATTTTGGATGACTATATTAACATTATGTATGGCCTATTATGACTATCTGCTTTGCTTGATCATGATATAATGTTTTTTTTAATAGCTTAAAAACTATTAAATGGGATGTTACATTAATTAATATATGACATTTAATTACAATATTTTTTTGTTTTACAAAAGAAAACTAAAAAAATATTAAAAAATTAATAAAATGTTCTACAATTTTATCAATAATATATATATATATATATATATATTTCTTCCCCCAAATATATTCAAATGTAATAATATTTTCCACTATAATATTCTTAAGAGTAGTAAATTGATGTCTATAGATAATCTATACTCCTTTACATTAAATTATATTTAGACATAATAACATTTACCATAAAGAAAATTCTTTATTTCTTCAAAATACTAGGAGGGATATAATTAAAGATGTCAAAATGGATAATCGATCGACTCGATCCATAACAGGTTGATCACTTAGTGCGTCAACCTAACCCGGATCACTTAGTGAGTCAATCCAACTTGGCTCACTTACCAGCGAGCCAACAAAAAAAATTTGAACCCAGTTCGACCCACCATGGGTTGGCTCATGAACTCACTTAATTAAAAAATCACTAGTGTAGTAAGGGCTTTCGGCCCTGGTTGTTTTTGTTATTCTGCCTCGGTTTTAGAACCGAGGCATATAAGGACGAGGTAAAATGGAGATATGATTGGTTTTGGGTGTGTTAACCGAAGCCATAAAGCGTTTTTCTACCTCGGGTCACGCTTGAACCAAAGCCATACAACTCGCTGCAGAACACTGGTACTTGTTCGAACCAGCATCCACCATTGCAGAAATGCGAGCTCCATTCTCGCACCAAATCTTGTCCACCACACTTCGTCATCCTGCATCCACAAACCAGATCTGAAACTGCACCTGCGACTTCTTCACCATCCATGCCCACGTCGCCAGAAGCACCACCATTCTTCACCATCTTCTTCCACTTCCATCACATTTCCACCATTGCAGCACGCACCATCGCAAATCTGAATCATCAGCATTCAACCATGAACCACCACGATTCTGTCGGAAACGCGTCTGGGAGAGAACCATGGAGCAGCAGCTTGCGGACTTGCGACCACAGATTGGGCAGCGGAAGCGCGGCCGCCATTGGTCACGGTGGTTTGAGCGCGACTCGCGGAGGCGGCAAGCTCTGGTTCTACGAAAAAAAAGGTTGAGGGGATGGTGGAGGTGCACAGGGCAGGGAGAGAAAAGAGAGAAATGGAGTGGCAGAGAGAAATGGAGAGCATGGGGAAGAAGAAAAAGAAAAAGGGTTCGCGTTTTGAACCCTAAATAAGCTATATGGCCTCGGTTCAATTAATAACTGAGGCATATGATTGGTTTTGGCACTGGTCGTTTGTCACCCGAGGCCAAATATGCAAATTTTTTGCTTCGGGTCTCCATAATCGAGGCATATGCTAGCTTTTAGCCCCGGTTTTTTATCAATCGAAGCCTATAACCGTGTTTTGCTTTGGGTTTTTTCTGAACCGAGGCATAAAAGTTGTCTGGAATTGCAAAAATGTCACCGCACCATTATAGGCTTCGGTTTCTGGACAACTGAGGCATATAAGACGAGTTAAAATGTAAAATTTGCACTAGTGAATACACTTTTTTATTTATTTATAGTCAAAACTAAATTTTAATTTTAATTAAAATCTAAATAAAATTTAATATAATCCAAATACAAACCAAAATCACAAAAATACAAATTATCTATGTGTTAACTAAACAAATAACCTAACGTGACCCAAATGTAAAATCCAACTTAACAAAAATCCTTTATTTGCGAGTTGGTAAGTGAACCTAACTTCCCATAATTTCAACTTAAATGAACCGTGTTCTAGGTGAACTAGATTAAAAATCAATCAATATTGAAATTGGTAAACAAATTTCAATCAAGTTCGGCTCAAATCCATAGTGGACCGTATTGGCGTGGGGATTCAACCCACTTTCAAAGTTCTAGATATAACTTATGATATTTCGGTCCCTTCCCGCCCATCTAACCCCTAACCCCTTAACGCCTAAAAAACTTTATATACTTACTCTTTTATTTAATTCTTGGTAAACTATTTTATATTTGAGAACAAAAATATAATTGTATTAACGTTAAGTAGGTGTAGAACAAAGATGGGAGAGTCCATGAATCATTACCCTGCATATAAACAGTACGTATTACAGTGTTAAAGGTGTTCTGGATGAGTTGTTTAAGAAGAGTGTGACTTCCGGATTAGTTTGTAAGGAAGGTGAAAATGGTGAATTAAGTATTAACCCACCTTGTAACCCATGATTAATGACGGAAATTAAAGTTATGAATAGTACTATATATTTCAAAAGAATTTGCATTGTTGAGGAGAACCAGAAGATTTCAAGGCACCAAACACCTCATGCATGACACTTCCTATAAAAGCATTAACGCCATGCCTCACCTGGGGACAGCAAGGATATTCCATGTACTTCCTTTTCTTTTCTTTTCTTGTAGATACACAAATACTAAAATGTTACTAATATTTTTGCTTTCTTTTCCCCATCATGTTGGCAGTGAAAAAATATAACATGAGCAAAGTTTGGATTCTTGCCCTTCTCATCCTCTACGGTGGCTTTCCCTCAAAAGGAACCGGCAATGTTTCTACAAGACCAAGTGCCATTAATATTGGGGCAATTTTATCTTTCAACTCTACAGTTGGAAGAGTGGCTAAAGTTGCCATACAAGCAGCAGTGGATGATGTAAATTCCAATGCAACCATTCTAAGCGGAACAAAGCTTAATATCTCAATGTTGGACACCAAATTATCCACTGGATTCCTGGGAATCATTGCTTGTACGTTCTTCACTTACACATCATAAACATATTTCTTAGTCACTATCTTAGAGTTTTTCTTTTTTTAATTGCAGCATTGCGGTTGATGACGAGTGAAACTGTGGCCATAATTGGTCCCCAGTACTCGGTCATGGCACATGTGATTTCACACATAGCGAATGAGATGCAAGTGCCTCTGCTTTCATTTGCAGCAACAGACCCTACACTGACCTCAATGCAGTTCCCATATTTTGTGAGGACGACGCAGAGTGATCTGCGTCAGATGGCTGCTGTGGCAGAAATTGTTGATCACTTTCAATGGAGAGATGTCATAGCCATTTTCGTAGATGATGACCATGGAAGAAACGGAGTAGCTGCCTTGGGAGATAAGCTGGCAGAGAAACAACGTAAAATATCACACAAAGTGCCCTTTAGGCCATATAATATCACCCGAGAAGAAATAAACAGTGCTTTAGTTAAGATAGCAGCTTTAATGGAGTCAAGAGTGATAATCCTTCACATATACCCTTCTTTTGGTGTAGAAGTACTTCATGTGGCTCAATCACTTGGCATGATGCAAAGTGGTTATGTGTGGATAGCCACAGACTGGCTAACCACACTACTAGATTCAGACCCATCCTTGTTCACATCTCCAGCCATCAATGACATCCAAGGTGTTGTCACCCTGCGCATGCATACACCAGATTCAGACATAAAGGACAAATTTATTTCTAGATGGACCAAACTGAGCCAGAAAGAAAATCCTAATCAGGATCCTTTTGGATTAAACATCTTCGGTCTTTACGCGTATGACACTGTTTGGGCACTGGCTTATGCACTTGATGCACTTTTAAAGGATGGAGGAACTTTGTCGTTTTCAAATGCTTCGAGTGTAATAAACATGTTAACTGGGGACATCCTTCACCTAGATGCTATGAGGGTCTTCGTCAGTGGCAGCATGTTGCTTAAAAAGATTTTAGAGTCTAACACAAGTGGTTTAGCAGGCCAGATGATGTTTGACTCAGATGGAAATTTAATGCATCAATCGTATGAAATCATTAATGTGATAGGCAGTGGAATTAGGAGGATTGGTTATTGGTCAGAAACCTCTGGCCTCCACACTGAGGAAGCTCCTACTCATTCCAATTCTAGCGAAAGACTATACGATGTCATCTGGCCTGGTCAAACAACTCAAACACCACGTGGTTGGAGTTTTGCCAGCAATGGAAGACAATTGAGAATTGGGGTGATAGTTAGAGTTACATTCCCTGAGATTGTGTCAAGAATTGAGGGCACCGATACGTTTAGTGGTTATTGCATAGATGTGTTTACTGCTGCAATGAACTTGTTGCCTTACCCAACACCATTCAAGTTTATTCCATTTGGTGATGGTAAAACCAACCCGTCACATTCAGACTTTCTTCAAATGGTCACAATTGGTGTGAGTATTCACGTTTTCTTAATTTATCGTCTTTTTTGCATCATGTTACTTTGTTAGTTTTAAATTCCTGCATTGGAATTGCTTCTTTATGTGTAGGCATTCGATGGTGTGGTGGGGGACCTGACCATTAGTACAAACCGAGCAAAGATAGTGGATTTTACACAGCCATATATCGAGTCTGGGCTAGTTGTTGTTGCCCCTGTCAAGAAGTTGAAATCCAATGCTTGGGCTTTCCTGAGACCATTCACTCCAATGATGTGGTTTGTGACAGGAATGTTCTTCTTGGTGGTGGGAGCTGTTGTGTGGACTTTAGAGCGTGGTACAAACGATGAATTTAGAGGCCCCGCAAGAAGACAATTTGTCACCATTATCTGGTAACTAAGTTTGCAACACAGTTTTAAAATATGGTTTACTTAACTACTTTGATTGGTTCATCGTATGTCACTTGCATACTGTTGCTGAATCTTATTCATCTATCTCTGCAGGTTTAGCTTCTCAACCCTATTTTTCACACAGAGTAAGTGGTTGGAGAGTTCCTTGTTTTTTAGTGCTTTAATGCCATATCAATAACAAATCTTGAAGGTGAAAATTGGTGTTGTAAATTAAAGTCTTACATCTAACGAGGTCCCCTTGTATGCAGATGAGAAGACTGTTAGCACTCTTGGTCGTTTCGTACTAATCATATGGCTGTTTGTGGTTTTGGTACTGACCTCAAGCTACACTGCAAGCCTGACCTCCATCCTAACTGTGGAACAGCTTTCATCCCAATTTAAGGGAATTGAAAGCTTAATAGCAAGTAATGAACCCGTTGGTTTCGTGAAGGATACATTTACTGAAAATTATATAACTGCGGAACTACACATGGACAGATCCAGGCTTGTTCCTCTGAACTCCATGTTAGAATATGAAAAAGCCTTAAAAGATGGACCAGCTAGAGGTGGCGTTGCTGCAATAATAGATGAACGTGCATACATGGAGCTCTTCCTAGCAACCAGATGTGAATTTAGTATTGCTGGTCAAGAATTCACCAAGAGTGGATGGGGTTTTGTAAGTATAAATCCATTTTTCTTCTCTCAACTTCACCATATGTACAAAACTCGTCATTCAAAGTAGTAAGACAGATGGTTATAAACATATATGCATATATTCCTTTCTGTATACCTCATATTTCAACATCTCATAGCTCATTATTCCTCCCACACACTGCTTTTGTATAGTGACTATCTCTATCCACTTTACTACACCATGTGTATCTTAGAAGTACTAAATTCATAGTTATATATGATGATCATATTGTAGCCAGGAAGTTGAACAAGTTTTAAATGTTGCATACAGGGCTTCCCAAGGGAATCTCCCCTAGCAGTTGACATGTCAACTGCCATACTAAAACTATCAGAGAGTGGTGATCTTCAGAGAATTCGTGATAAATGGCTAACAAGAAGGGCTTGCAGCTCAGAAGGCGCAATACAAAGCAATGATCGACTTGAGCTGAAAAGCTTTTGGGGGCTTTACCTGCTGATTGGCATGGCCTGCTTCGTTGCTCTCCTTTGCCATGTTATTAGATTGATGTACCGTTTTAGCAGGCATTTTAACAGTAACCTTGAAGGCTCATCATTCTCTTCTCATCTTCGATCGTTCCTTTCCTTTGCTAACAAAAAAGAAGCAGAAGATACAAGCCAAAGGCAGGACAAAAGGAGAAGTGCCCTTGTAGAAAGGTAGTAGTGCATGAAGATGTATCTTATGATGACTCGGGTGTTTGTGTCCATTTACAAAATAATGTCACTCCCTAAGGTTAAGTACCAAATCATGTGCTAAATCTTGGACCACGTTTAACTTAATTGAAAAATGCAGTACAAAAACTTGTATCACTTGAACAAATAGTACCTGCAATCATATCTAAATCATCCTTCTAAATAACCTTAGCTTTTTGTATTAGACGAGCCATGACAGTTAGCAATATTATCAATGTTATTTACTTGATAAGGAAAAAAATATGACAATTCCAACAATTTTTGTAGTAGTTGGAATCCAAGTGTGACGCCTAATAGAAATGAGAAACTGAACAAACGTATAGAGAAAAAATTATATATTTATTGTTTTCTTTCTCCTTTGTTGCGGCCAAAAATGCCCAAATTTTCTCCGACAACTTTTGTTGGGTTCATTTGATTCAAACTTCGAAGTTTGAAACGTTTCCTCAAGGTATATGTCTTAAAATATTTGTATTTCCGTATATAAAACATAATGTAAGTCTTTTTCTCTCATATTCAATTGGAAAATTTGTACATTTCATTGTAATTGACATAAGCTCACACCAAAAAAAAAGTAAGATATGGTGTAACTCATGTTTTCAAAACACAAGGAATAATCCATTTCTAGCATTTGTCCCAAACTAGAAAAAACTTGGACATGTAGGTGCTGCTAAAACATATGAAATGTATTCTTTAGCTATTAGAGTTTCAATCGCAGCAATTCTTTTTCCTTTGAGATTA
>Ga0209589_1011279_pt1 | contig 12660 bp, 4 predicted proteins | sample CowpeawhiteBW_FD_187525 | JGI IMG/M metagenome (GOLD analysis project Ga0209589, IMG submission 187525) | Root nodule microbial communities of legume samples collected from California USA - Cow pea white BW (SPAdes) (version 2) | ecosystem: Host-associated > Plants > Roots > Nodule | place: USA...
AAAAAAAAAAAAAAAACTTTTACAAGAGAGGTGTATAATATTGAATTGAAAATTGAAAGGGAAAATTATTAAAGTATTCCTGGTCTCGCGCTAAATGTTGCGCGCACAATCCACAAAGAACACTATTTTTCTTTTCCGGCAAAGTAATATGTTACTGTTAGGGGCAATTTCGTCTTCATCGAGTTTCTCGCTTCAGAATATACCAATGATAATCTTTCTAAATTATTAAGAAAACATAAAAATTTCAAACCCAATATATAAATATTTATGATCTTTATAAAGTCAGACAGAGGTGATTTGGCCGTTTATATATATAGATGCCAACTCCTATGTTTAATAAAAATATAACTAAAGACATAAACAAGAAACAAGTGAGTGAATTATTGTGTGTAAGTACATAATTCAATGAATCTGAAGGAAATGTTGAGGCTCCAGATGGGGCTCTTCTATTATCAACTTTTTACTTTTTTTTTTTTCTTTTTTTGATAAAGTTTGACAATATTTCTTTAGGATATATAGTTTATTTGGATTAAAGTGAAGGAAATAAAATATATAATTGAAATCTGAAGTAAAATTACACATTTTTTAAAATCTAAATAGTTTGCTTTGGATTAGTAGCTTCAAACATTTGTGTTGTATCCAGAAAGAATTTAAAGAAGGTTATAATTCATGTTGGAGGATAGAAATTACAAAATCTTGGTGCTATATTATATCAGTCTACAGTGCTATAGTTTTTGGTTTGGGATTTTCCACGAAGTTCACCTTGATTGTTCCAAAGTTCACATGCATTGAGTCTGTAAGTGAAAAATCTTAAACCAGGGAAGGGTAAATAATAATCAATCATTGCTCCACATCACAAACCTCAAATAATTTCATATGAAATGAGAAAAACTCCTTAGTCACAAGTGCTGAAATTTCAACAGAGACCCCTCACCAACCCGCTAGCCATCTTAAAGCTTACTCAAGATCACCAAACAAGCATCCAAAAAGAAAACATTACCACAAACCAAACATAAAGGACGCATGTCAGCACCCTAACAAATGATTGAAATGAACTTTCTTTCTAAATGAGACATGTAGCTAAATTTCTAGAGCTTAACGCTTAACCTGCAACCACAACAATTAGGTAGCTAGCAGCAGCTGGATGAAAAGAAAAAAGGACACTTATAGCAGAAGCAAAGTCATCCCTTCCTCCCTACTCAACAAGATGAAAAGGACCACCATAAGAACAGTTATCATCACCAAAATCTCGCAACGCTATGAGAAGGATGTAATGTAACAGCAGTTTTTTCAAAGGAGAAGCATCAGAAAAAAATTAAGATGCCCCCTGATGTACTTCATTTTCGTCCTCTCCTATCACCTCTAGTTCATTTTTCTCCCTCACTCACATCTCGAGCACAAGAAAATCACACTTGTTGTGTTCACAAATATTGGCAAGGAAGGAAAGGCATGAATCTCACCAAAAAGAAACTCATCCCCATCCTTGTTTTGATCCTTTCTATCATATCAATCCTCAGACTTCTGAGCCTCAATGTCAAGACTTCACCCTTTTCAACTGGGTTATCTGCTTTGTTTCCAGCTCCTCAGCACAATTGTTCTTCTTCACCTTTGTCCACCTGCAACAAAATCGCATCACACACTCCCAACACCACAACCACCCTGACAGAAAAAGAATTCAGAGTTCTTTCAGATCTCATTGCTCTTAAATCCCCATGCAACCTTCTTATATTTGGATTTCAACCCCAGTACCTCACCCTCTCAAACATGAATGCTGCTGGTAGCACCATCTTTCTCGATGATGACCCTGATAAAATAAGCAAGGCAAGAATAAACTCCAACAACACTCAAATATACAGATTTGAGTATAACATGCCAACAAAAGCAGGTTACAAACTGCTGAAGCACGCAAGGCAGAACCCAGCTGCGTGTGTACCAGATCCTAGATTCCTTCAAAAATCAAAATGCAAGCTTGCATTGGGAAACTTACCATTACAGGTGTATGAGAAGAAGTGGGATGTTATGGTGGTGGATGGACCCAGTGGGGATTCACCAGAATCACCAGGCAGAATGGGGTCCATTTACACTACTAGTGTACTAGCAAGAGCAGGGAATGCTTCAGATGTAATAGTACATGATGTAGATCGTATCATAGAGAAATGGTTTTCATGGGAGTTCTTGTGTGATGAGAATTTGTTGTATTCTAAAGGGAAGTTATGGCATTTCAGAATCAGAGGTCTCTCAAATTCCACAACATTCTGCCCTGTTCAGGCAGGGATATAGTATTCAATTTCATTTTATTTCTCTGTTACAAATATGAATATACTAAACTCACTAATCTATTAGCTTTTTTCACCCTAAACGTGCCACCGGAGAAACTCTGTTTCAATTTCAACTCCCTGACTATCTATCATAAACATATACAATTAGTGCCTCAAATGATGATAAATGTGAGGCAAATACAGGTTATATTGCTATAGGAATGAAAGCAAAAACAAAAAGCAAAAGAGACAAGGGAAGAGGGGTAATTGATGACGGAAAATTGAGAGTAATTTCACAGACCTAGTTTTAAAAGCTTAGGGTCAAAACGTAGTGTCAAACCCACAATTGGATCTGTTGTTTGAACTCGTTGATCTTGATTTTCTTGAGGAATTAGGTTTTCACTTCTATTCTCAAAGTAGTCGTGCGATTCCCAGCAAATAAAACTCGTGTGTTTAGCAATGAAGGAGACGTAATCATAATGGAATAGGCAAATTGGATCACCCTAATCCTATTCTGCTTGATTGTAGTTAGATCTAAACATTATTAATCAGTTGCTATTCAATATATCTACAATTAAAGATAAAGCTGAATAACTGGTAACTGTGTTGGCATTCTACCATCTCAGATTTGATAGACATAATAGAAGAAAACAGAAAACATCAAAGGAAGTAAAAACAGATATAAAAGTACAAACATACATTTCAAGAAGAAAACTACAATCCTTGATCATGAAAGACGTGCAATTAGATACCTAAAATTTAGGCAAAACTTCAGATCCATTGATCTTGCAACCAGAGCAATGATTCAGGTGACATAACATAAAAAATTAACAAAAAGACACACAGGAAAAGGACCATATGAAGTTACCCACCAAGGAGTGCAGAAACTCGTGTATTCATATTCCGATGATTAACAGATATATACCTACCCACTATCACAAACACAAACAAAAAAAGACAAAGGATCTCACCGCTTTATTAGTGGGAGTAAGTGGTAACCTTGGCACCATCGAGAGAATGACTTCCATTGTCAATTGAAAACACACTGAACATAAGTGCCGGTTCAGGAATCTTCCATTGTTACCCGATCGATATCTATATTCATACATACGTACAAGGGGAATCCCACAATTACACCAAATCATGTTTTCAAAGTGTTTTATAGTGTGTATATCAATGAAGGAGCTGATTTTGCAAAATGATAATAAACACTTGTGAATTAATCAATATTGGCATGGTTGAGAATGAACTGATTATGCACATCAGTGCAACCAAATAGTTCAAAAACAGTTTTTTTCTTTCTTTCTTTTTGAGTACGTTTCATTTAAGGAAAAGATAATAACACCCAGAATTATATTGGTTCAACATCTGAAGATACTTATATCCTGTTGCTTAATCATCTCCATTAAATCAATCCATTAATTTCAAATTTCTACAAACATCATACAAAAAAGAAAAATAAGAAATACAGCACATCATAAAATTTAACTCTACAAGATCACTTACAATCTCTCGTGTGAAACTCTCTTAACAACCCTATTCAAGAACAATAAAACTTAAAGGAAAAAGAAAATTATGCAGCAAGATTACCTGGATAAATTTCAGCTGAAACCAGTAAGAAAAGAAATACCGATTGATCTATGATCTTGATTCCATGATTATTATAGAAAAACTCCAATAAGATGTTTCTTAGAATGCAAAACTAAAAATATTTTGAAAGATTTCGTAGATGTTAAACTTTTAGTTAATTTATATTTATAAAGAATATGAAACATAACGTTGTAGGTATTACAGTTTTAACCTATTAAAGTTACATTTTAACCGGTTACAATAGCGAGAACTCGTCCTTTAAAATGTAAGTGATTTTAATAAACTACGATAAAGATTTAAACCGCAATATATGGATTGGGCTCATGCTCATTGGTATTGTATCTTTCCAGTGAAACCTCCTTCTCTGTAAACCTAACAAGTGATATCAGAACCGATGGTTAAAACCAGTTCAGACGAGTGCCGTATGATCCTTGTATCAAAAGTCTTCTTGACAAGAATTCTAGGTAAGCGTGTCCCGTTAAAAACGACAGTACAAAAAAAGGCAACAAAAAAGTACTCGTGGTTGAGAATGCTTCTATTGCAGGAAGAGTGTACCAATGTGGTTGAAGGGACTGACCCTTGAGAGGGAGATGGTTAAGAATCTAAGTATGAGTCTAAATCTCACATTGGCTATAAATGAGAAAGTAGAGCACTATATAAGAATAAAGACCCATAAACCTATTGTGTTAAGATTTTGGGGTGAGAGTGATGTCAATGCCTTATGTGGTTGGACTCAAGTCTCATTGGTGTTGTATCTCCTCCGTGAAACCCCCTCTATAGACCCATCAATATCTTGTAGAACTTTCACTCTCTGAAGTTTTTCCATGTGAGCTTAAATTATACTTTCGATGAGAGTTTTTTTCTTTAAATTTGAGATTGAGACCTAAGACGGTTTAAATTACCCTTCATCCTTTCACCCTTTGAGACACATTTTAAGAACAAAACCATGAGAAAACCATACTCCAAAGCAGACAATATCTCAGATGCATGGTGATTAACCCTAACAATGTCACTCGGTGGACTTGGACTTGAAATCGTTAGGCTGATATCTAAGGACAATACATCAAATGCAAGGTGATTGACCCTAAACCCAATAGTTGACTACTTTTGTACTTAATTTGTGATTGACAATAGATGATCCAGTTTAGCATTGCGCAAAAATAGTCTACAGCTCTATTAAATTCTTCCTTCTAGAGTTGGTTGTTTTATTAAAATAGTTAAAGGGAAGATAAAACTTGAAAATAAGATAACTAAACAATGTAACAAATACGTAGTGAAATTTAATGTAGTGCAAGATATAAAATATAATCAAACTAAATAAGAAACTCGTCAAACATTTAACCTAAAAGAAAGTAAACCTTATTTTCAAAAGCCTTCAAATTTAAAATTTGTATAAAGAATCTTCTCTAAGGTCTAGACCAAAATTCTTCCTTCTCTTTCTAAGTGAATGAAGAAGTGGTGGTAAAAACACAAACCAATAAAAATCAAGATGAGGAAGCAAAGTAAATTAAGGAGTGGTATTAAATTCTTTAATAAAGAAAAAAATATAAATAAAAAATAACCAATTTTCAACTATTGAGATTTTTGTTAATTAAAAAGTCAATATGTCATTTTTAGTAAATCAAAATCAAGGTAGTTAATTAAGCAATGTGAAAAAAATATTTTAGTTTGCTTCCGAGTTCATTTTAGCCAATTCAAATAGCTTTTAGTCAACTAAAATCACTAAAGCCTCCATTTTAAATTATTAAAATTTGCAACATGATCAAAGCAAGAAAATGAACTTAGATCATAAACTTTAAAACACATCCAATTAAAACTATAATTAAATATGTTTTTAGTTTATAAACTTGACATGAAATTAGAATTCCTCATTGTCCCAAACTTTGATACATGTTAGTCTACAAATTTTAAAAATAAATAGATATACTTTTTTTTAACCTAATTGCGTTAAATTTTAAAAATAAATAGATATACTTTTTTTTAACCTAATTGCGTTAAATTTTGTTAACGTGTTAAACACGTTTCAAGATTACGTTTAAGTTGCTTACACCATTTTAACATGTTTAAGCTCAAATGTCAACCTGAAATATTGTTTAATATGTCAAAAAAAAAATCAATAATGTTGGGTTAAAATGACTATATTCATTTATCTTGAAAGTTTAGAAACAAAAATATATCAAAATTTGAGACAAAGACGAATTCTAATTTCGCATCCAAGTACAGGGAATAAAAACATATTTCACCTTTAAATTAAAACACAAGTCAAAACACAAAAAAAGTAGAATATGTCATTATCAAAGTTTGATATAATATCTCAAACAAAATCAAAATAATACTCAAAAAAAAAAAAAAACCCAAAAAAAAAAAAAAACACAAGTATACAAAGAGAGATTGATGACCTTTACTATTTTCTCTAGACTTGAATAAGCCTTGAATAACCAAGAGAGATTGATGAGCCTCGAATAACCATCGTCAAAATATCACATTCATTTTCAAAATACCTATTTTTATGTTTAATTAAAAGTGATCAAATAAGTATTAAATTATTATAAAGGTTACATATACAATCGAAGAGGAAGATTATTGAATCCTTAATTAATTTAACATTGATCTTATATATATATATATATATATATATATGTAAAGAAAAATAAAATCTATGATTAGTAGACGCCAAGGACAGATTCGCCCCCATGTAAGGTAATAGTTAGGGTGACATTATTTATCTAATAAAAATTAACGATTCTTAATAATCATGTTACACGGGTGAAAATATTTACAATCTTTATGAATGAGTAATTAGTATGATATATTTGTTCTAATAAACTTTTTGATTCATCTAATCAATATAATCAAATTATGGCTGCTCAACTTAAAATCTCAGCCACCCAACATTGGAATTGGACATTCTGGGCAGAAGAAGGAATTGTGAAACTCAGATGATATACATAGTATGTACCTGATATCTGATAACCGACGGGGAAAACTATACTCTATATATATATATATAATTAAATTTTAGGTATGATTAATAGGGCAAAGTGAAGGCGATGCTTTTAGTTGTTTATCATGTTCTTCTGCCCCATGATCCTATTCTGTATGATGAATTGTATAAGAAAAATGAAGTCACGACAACATGTGTACGTGGGCGTAACAAGAACTTGAGTTGATCTCTTTCCTGATGAATTTGGTAATCAAGCATCTGTAGAGCAGATACTCGCAAAGTCCAATAATGGAATATTAAAGGGTGCTCCACAATAATCTCACATGGTGTGACTCTACAAGCGTTTTAGTTTAGCAGGATCAGAACTTTCCTATACTTTCCAAAACTAGCTTCCTTTTTTACCTGATTGGTTAAATGATTGATTCAACAATCTTCCTCATTCCATTCCATTTTTTTCCTTTTCTTCTTCCTGCCTAGATAGACATGGAAAACGGTTCCCTCATTTTTGGAAATATTTCTCCTTTATGTCAGGAACAACTTTATATCAACTTTGCTCAACCTCAATCTTCACATGACAACATCAACATTCACTATTTTCTTTTTTTATTTTTATATTATTATCATTTTCCTCTCCTCTTCAAAGTAATTGACAAGCTTGGATTGTAGCTACATATTTTTCTCAACTTCCTAGCTAGTAGTTAAAGTAGTTCTGAATAATTAAACCAAATTATTAGTTGATTGAACTCAAATGTCATATATACTTATATTCATTATTAACCTGGTTTCCTTTATTTGCACCTCAATCCACACCAAAACGGGGGTGGATGAATCTCACAGTCTACGAAAAATTCACTAATCATAAGTACGGGTTGTTGTGTACTGTGCACTGCATATCCCTGCAATGCCGATGTAGATTTGGTTGTCCCAGATATTAACAATGAAATAATAAAAGGAGATATCTTGTGTGTATGATGGTTCATGCATGTGTAACCATCGTGTATATGCACACATAATTTTCCCCAATCCAAGCAAAACAGTATCGCTTGACAATTATATGCGGACAACCTGAAAAGACAAATGTTAAGGTTTTGTCATGATGACTAGTTTGATGGATCGGAAAACATGTCCTACATCTTTACCGTGCTATCGACTTTCTGAACGAAATTGATTGATTGTTCTAGCATTTCTATGATTGTAACCAAATAAAATATATAAGACAATGCAACTGTGATTCAGCTGGACATATGTCGGAGTACGGTTTGATCATCATTCATCACCGAGCTCATCAATGTTTTATCTAAGTTTGGATTCAAAAATTAAGCATTATTGTTTTTCTGTGGTTCGTATTGTAGTTTTTGCCCCCGTTCCGAATTTCAAAAACAACCTAGAAGGACCCAACTTTTCCTCGTGGACGAGGAGACTATAATTATTTTGTTTCAGAAACCCTTTTGATTATATATATCCCATCATTCTCCGATCATTTTGAATTTTCAAAGGAAAAATATACTCATAATTGAGGCTGTTGCGCAACTATCTGCAAACAAAACAAACATCTCATTTTGATGAAAATAGTTTACGGGTGATACTGATCCTAAAATATGGAATTAAACAATGCTGATTTCAGTACCCTAGAGCAAAAAAGAAGCCATTTTGTTTGTTAAATCAAACATCCATAAAGAGGCAGAACAATTAAGGTTGGGACATAATATCAAAATATAGGATGTATGTTTAATATTTTTATTATTTTGAAAAAAAAATGACCTGAAAATAGCATTGTTGTTTTAGAAAAGGGACACGGAGGCAGTAACTTACTTTTGAAGCTTGTCGTGCAATAGTTGGTAACAAAGACCCCTAGTAGTTAGTAAGGCAATTCATGAACCCATAATATCTAGATTATTACTGAATAAAATAAAATCATATGGGAATAAATGGAAGACTAGATACAAATTTGACTTATCAGGATTGCGACTTCATGCCTTCCCTAACGTTTCTCAAACGTACTTTTCGCAAAGTCTATGATTTGCGCCCACTGGATACTTTTTCAGTTCATAATAGAATCAAAGTGGCTACTGTATTATTGTGTGACACCCTTGACCCTTTTCACTGTACGTATCTGAGTGTTATATTATTCAGATCAGAGGTTGCTTCACAATTGCAGACTACGATAATTCACTCTCTTGCTTTATTACTTGTTGCAAAGTTCAACTTGAGAATTGGATTTCAGGATTGTAGATAATGATATGTATATTTATAGAAAATCTCATAAGATAAAAAATTGTAGTGTTTCTTTCCTTACTTTCCCTAATCTAAAAACCTTTTTTTTTTTCGTACAGAGAAAAAAGGGGTTGCCGACATATCAAGCTAATTCCAGTCTTGCAACATCTTCGAAAAGGAGGACTACTGTTCACTGTTCTGATTGATGCTTTTAGTCAGTAATCCGATCCAAAATAGACAGGGATAGTGGGTGTTCGGTCTGTGATGTGCAAAAGTTAAGAAGTTGAATACAAGTGGATACAGCTATCTAGTCTTTGTGATTGGTGCTATACTATGCTTTTTGTTCCGATTCATTTGTTCTATCGTCATCCATCTTCCCAACTTGGCTCTTGTCTCACCAAGTTTATATCACCACTCCGTTATTCGCGATCAGTTTCAGCTAGCACTCTATATTTTTATACAATAATTAATTAAGCATATCCAAACTCAGATATTAACATATATAGAATGTAGTTAATTTTGCCTTAAAGGGCAATGGCAATAGCAATACAATAGTAACGCACTGTACTATAGCGCAGGTGAATAAGATAGAATGGACAGCAATGTAATGATTTAGAGGGAAGATCGCCCTTCTTAGACAACATTACTTTTGTGCATTCAATTAGGAGCAGAAACACAGAAGTTGCGGTAATAACTGGGTTTCAATCCTCGAGATATGTAATAAGAGCAATAATTATATAACAGACGTTTATGAAAAGTTGAAAACTACAGGTTCGGCACTGGTTACCACCACGCTGGTTCATTTCTGGACTGTGATTTATCCTTTTAACTGAAAAGGGTAAAAGAAACAGATTTGCAGAAATAATTTAAGGAAACAGGATTGGGTGCTCAGTCTTCAATCTCCGTCCTCTCACGGGACCTCACTCGCGTACGTAAGTATTAATTGTGCTGTCTGCTCTAATTGGAAATAAAAACATGGAATCAAATTAACGATTTACAGAGGACACACACGCATGTAGTTAAGTGTTATTGTGAGGAAGGGAAAAACGGTTAATTCATCAAGGGAAGTGTTATTGTGGTTGGTTTGTTAGAGAAACAGAAAACGGAAACAGAGGCAAAAGAAAGCGATGATGGAAGGGAGTGGTGTTTGTGGGATCAAGCGGGCCTGAACCTTTGCCTACAGGAATGGCAAGTGATCTCCATGCACGTCGAATCCACCTGTCTCGTCGCGCGTTCCTTGATCCTCTCAGCTCGCTCTACCTCCTCCCTTGCACGCTCCCACATTTGCCGCGCACGTGCGAACTCCGACTGCGCCATCTCCATCTCGCGCCGCGTCAGCTCCCGCATACGCTCCGCGTAAGCTTTCTCCAACGCCGCCAGCCGGATTTGCTCCGCTGCCTGCCACTTCAGCGCCTCCACGCCGTCGCACATCAGCATCGCCGCCGGCGGACGCACGCTGATCGACAGCTGCAGGTCCAGCGACGGGGCGCCGCCGCAGTCTGTGGTGGAGGAGGAGGACACCGCCGACCGCAGGCGGAGGAGAGAGGAATCGGAGCGTGACGGTGGGAGAAGGTCGAGTTCTCTGTTAACTTCGTCTTCCATTGGAGAAGGAACCAGTTACGGTTAGAAGAGAAGGAGGAAGGAAACTGTTTTTGATCGTGTAGTGACGAAAGAACGAGTTAGGACTGAATTCCCGTAGCGGGAGCTATATATAAACAACTTCACCACTTTAAATTACCACTTCACCCTTCCCAATATTCAGAATTCTCAATCTTTCTATTTTAGTACTAACCAAAACTGATATCATACAGTAATTACATATTCATTTTAGAATAATACTTCCTAACTTTTTTGGTCGTTTTATTATATTTTTTTATAGGATATAATTATCATCCACATATTAAGACTATTTCAATCATAAATCTATGTAAATATTTAACACTTAAATTTAATATATTAATTAAGTTAAAAATTTTCACACTAATCAATTAGCACGGTAATAAAATATCAGAGCGTGCAACAAGATAACAGAAAGAATATCTATTTTTTTTATCTTCTATACTAATTGGATTATATTCGAAATTTCAGTTGAAGCATATAGAAGTAGCAGTGTTTAAATTTTGAAGCTCATAATTATTTGTTTTATTACTGTATTTGAAAAGGAAATAAATAATTGATTTTATAAAAAAGGAGGAGAGAAGAAAATGAGGCAGTAATTTAGGTGATTTATTTGACGCTGTTTTTGTACATTGATGGGAAGAATAAGAAATGAGGAGGAGAAAAGAGTAATTGAGGAAGAGGGTGGGGACGGAGGTTTTGAAGGGTGGGAAAATCCGTTATAAGATTGAGGAAAGGGAGGGAAAATAACGGATGACGTTATTGGGATGAGAGGGACCCAGGGTTTGATTTGAGAATTGAGATGGTGAAAAGTTTCTTTGGGGTATCTTTTTTATTTTATTAATATCAATATTCTAATTTTAATTAATATTGACTTTTTTCTTTTACAGGAGAGGAGATGAGCATGGCGTATATGAATGTGGGTGTGTAATAATTACAGTCGCACGTGCGCGCCCGTGGACAAAACTCATGCCCTAATACAATACTATCAATTTAATGTTGCATTTTAAAAGTGGAGAGATAAATACGAGAATAATATAGTAAATAAATAAAATTTGAATTCAAGAAAAAGTGATGAAATTTTTTTAAGTTTTTTGTCTTTCTTTTATCTTGTGCTACATATTCTATTTTGGTTAACATTTCATGAAAACTTTTTATAAAGCATGTTATATTATTTAATAACTTATTAATTTAATTAAATGTTAAAAATAATAAATAATTATAACAAAATAAACATATTTTTATATTTTAAAAATATATGAAAAATAAATTTATGAGATAATATTAATTTTTACTATTTCATACTTATTATTAAGATAATAAAATAAGTTAAAGGTTGTACAAGTAAGAATACTTTAAGGGTAGTCCTTGAGATATCCTCTAATTGTTTAAATTATAATACTAAGTCGTGTTCTTTTGAGACGAAGGATTAGAAAAAGAGATTGGAATGATTAGAGCGTGAAATTGATTTTGTTATTTTTAAGGTATTAGAATGTAACTTTAGAGTGAATTAGAGAGTAAAATTAGTGAAAATTTGTGATTGAATGAGTGATGTGACATATTAAAAAAAATTAATAGATAAAAAAATGAGATTACCAAAATATTTCTAATGTTGAAAGTAATATAAAATGCTATATAAATGATTTAGAATAATTTATTTAATTTTTATTGACTATGTTAAATAATAAAAAATATTTTTATAAAAAAATGAATAATAAAATTTATTTGGTATGAAACTAAATTTTATATTTACCAAATTAATGTTTATGGGAAATAATTTATTTACGTCTTATATTTTCTTGGTTTTAATAGTACTTTTTGAAGTATAAAATTTTTGGTTTATTTGATATGAACATATTTTTAATATAGGTAACAGTTTTTAATAAATTTGTTTTCTTTTTTCAAATTTTATACAATTATATATTCTTAACTTTTAAATTTTTAGATGTTTATTAATAATTTTTTTTTAATTTTATTAACAAATAAAAACTAAAATTATATATATATATATATATATATATATATATATATATTTTT
>Ga0209589_1011281_pt1 | contig 12660 bp, 5 predicted proteins | sample CowpeawhiteBW_FD_187525 | JGI IMG/M metagenome (GOLD analysis project Ga0209589, IMG submission 187525) | Root nodule microbial communities of legume samples collected from California USA - Cow pea white BW (SPAdes) (version 2) | ecosystem: Host-associated > Plants > Roots > Nodule | place: USA...
GACACTGACACCACTCTCAACCCAAAACCTTAAGGCAATGGGTTTATGGGTCTTGATTCTTATATAGTGCTCTACTTTCTCATTTCTGGTCAATGTGGGACTTAGACTCACACTTGGATTCCTAACAATCTCCCCCTCAAGGGTGAGTCCCTTCAACCACATTGATACACTCCCCCTCCAGCGGAAGCATCCCAACCACGAGTACTCCTTTTCTGCCCTTTTCTGTACCGCCGTTCTTTTTCTTAACGGGACACGCTTACCTGGAACCCTTATCTGGGACCCTTGCCAGGAAGACTTTCGATACTAGGACCATACTGGTACTGCACTCGTCTGAGCCGGCATTAACCATCGGCTCTGATACCACTTGTCAGGTTTTACAGAGGGGGTTTCACTGGGGAGAACAACACCAATGAGATCTGAGCCAAACCACATAAGACATTGACACCACTCTCAACCCAAAACCTTAAGGCAATGGGTTTATGGGTCTTGATTCTTATATAGTGCTCTACTTTCTCATTTCTGGTCAATGTGGGACTTAGACTCACACTTGGATTCCTAACAACCTATTGGTAAAATCTATATTTTTGGGTTGATATTGCTCAAGTTGGGGATAATCTCTCAAGTGGAGCTTTAATGATAAGTGTTGATTATATACACCCCTCACTATGTCTCAAGCACCAACATGGACACTCAAGTGATAGGATGTATAACTCAAGTGAATACTTAAGCTTGAATGAGATAAGGTTAATCCATCTCTCTATCCTATAGAATAGATGGCACTCAAATGATATTATGGTCCCTCAAGTGTTGATATTTGGTGATAGTTCATATGCTTATGGATTGTGTGAGGTCATGTAATTACATGTCAACGCTTAAGTGACAATGTAGTTACTTAAGAGTTGAGGAAGCAATGAGTTTAATTTTTCTAAAACTTGTTAATGTCATGAAAGAAGTATATCATGTTGAATACATATTTGAGTGAGGAAGAGACAACAAATTTTTCTTTCTAAAGTTATATTAGTTAAGCGATATGAGGATGCTAAAGCGAGGATATTTTCCTAATTTTCGAGAAGAAAGCTCGCTGAAGCGACACATATATGATGGTAATAACAATGTTTTAGAAACACATCAATTTTGTTTATGTATATAAGTGAATGTTAAGAAACATGTGTGATATGTTTGTGAAAAATGTAGTTACATGTTATATTGTGTATTGTAAATTGTATGTAAGATATGTGCTTTTTGTAGGTGTGTTGTCTCTTGTGAGTGTTTTCCCTTTATGAGTGTGTTGTGGGGATGCATGGAATGGTATTATGGTCCAAAGGATCATAGTATTAAATATCAAACTGATTAAGCTAAAAAAATATTCTTGTATCATAACTTTTATAGCATAAGCAAGTAGCCACCAAGACAAAAGAAATTGATGTTTAGTTTTTACCAGTGATGTTTTTGATAGGTTAACGGTTAGTATTTAGTGAGACATACTTCATACAAGTTCTTGGAAGGCATGCATGTGAGGAATTTCATTAAGACAACTTTTTCCCCTTACAACAACAAGTAACATTTCTCTAACCAATGATTATTATACAAATTATACATCCTCAAACTCTAAAAAGCATATTATACAACTTGCTTAAACATAAACAAACTAGAACATTCAAACTATCCTAAAGAAAAAAAAGGATCAACAGAGGATAAACAACACATATATGTCCAACACTATAGAGAGCAAAATAATTCCAAAAAAAAACTAACAAACATTAATACAATATGGGCATGGTCATGGTTGTAACCATAAATAGTACATATAAATTAGTAAATACAATAGAATCAATATTCAACGTGTGTATGACAAGAAAGAAGAACAGAGTTGAAAAGAAATTATAAAGTGCTGACCTGAAAGTGAGTCCTAATAGACTAAAAGAAAACTAAGAGGGGAAAGCTTATCTGTTGGTGGCTCAATCAATTAGGGTTTGCTATTGAATCTTTGAAGACAAAAAGAGACAGAGGCAAAGAGAGAAGTACATACACATAGATTTTACATAACCTAACCTAGTAGAGGATAAAAGTGTAATTTCATTTTGTTTACTTGATACTGGTATGAGTAGTATGATACCCGACCCCGTCCCGTTAATGAACTGGTACTAATTTTTTCCACTACCCATGTGTACTTGTTTAAGATATCAATTTACTATTTGTGACAAATTTTATCCGTATCCATATACAAATATTTTTGTGATTCCTACGTATAACTAAAAGTTAAGAATTTAAAATTATGTAGAAAAAATCAAATAACAAAAATCGTGGATATTTAAAAGTTTTAGAAGTAAATCACGTGAGGAAAGTAAGGACCAAAATTAAGAATTAAGCTTATATATACACCAAATTTTTGTGTTAGTTAATCTTCAATGTAGAGTTAGCAGGATATATTATCTTGAAAGACTTTAATTTGAAGTGAAGATAATTGCTTGCAACTAATCGAAGGGTGTCCTTTATTTAAAAAGTGAAAGGCGTTTACTTGAAAGGTCAAGCGGTTTTGAAAGGTATGTGTGAACCTATTAGGAGGTGGCAGGAGTGTCCCAGCCAAAAGATGACTTAAGATTTCAAGATCATTTGTGATGTGTCCAAAGTGAGTCCCAGCAAGAGAGAGTGTCCAAAAACGTAGCTTTAACCACCACCCTTCTGTCTTTGCACGTGTATAGCTACAAAGTTCACGTCAATTTCCAAAATAAATATATGGTGGGTTGGCTGTTGTCGACTAATTGTGCTCATTCAGTTTGCAACTCACCTAGTAAAAACCTAACTCCGCCTTATTAATTGCAGTATTCCACTATTGCTGCTTAGCATATTTAGAGTTTTTAACCTAAAAATTATTTGGATAACATAGAGTCAAATATTTATGTAAATATTCCGATTTTTTTTCAATTTAATTTTTTCAATTATAATAATAATAATTATCAGCTACCACTATTTTTAATATTTTTTTTAAAGTGTTGTTTATAGATGTTTTAAACCATTACTATGTTAATATAATTTAAACAAATAAAGGATTAAATAAAATGTTTATGAAAATGTTCTGCGCATTACCATTTCTTCAAATAAAAGTCGTACACCATTTTGAATTCAACACTTCCTTTAATCTCTATTTGTGAGGAAATAAACCTCTCCCCAGTGGCAGATCTTAATCATAAAATTTGGAGGGCCAAAATAATATAATTATTTAACCATTAAATTGTTGGATCATTAATAATGTTTTAAAAATTGGTTCCTCTAACTGAATAATTTAATCTTTAGTATAATGTTGTGAAAAATATAATTTATCTTTGTTTTCATCTTCACGAATAGTTTCACTTTTATCATTTTTGAATAATAAATCTATTCTTTTATTATTCATCAATATACCTATTTTTTAAAATAATATTAAAATAATTTATCATACCTTACTAAAAAAATTGAGAAGTGTAAATATTAAAGAAAAATATAGTATAATTAAGTCACAATTAAAAATCGGTTATAAAAAAACACATAATACATTATTTGTTTTCTTCTATATTCATAAAAAATGAATATATCAAAGGTTCATGAGATAAAACAAACAATGTTAACTATTAAATTAATTTTTTATTATCAAGTAAGATAAAAGATACTTTTCTTTTCTTCAAAAAAGAAATAAGACAAATGGAAAATGAGAGAAAAAATAATTACCTTTTTTATTTAAAACAAATATGACAGTGAGAAATGAGTACAATTTTTGTAAAACTAACAAAACAATAAGAAAGGACATAAAAAATATCTTAATAAATATTTGGTTTAATTATTCTTTTGATTATTGTTTTAGTTCAGAAATGTTAAGTTGGTTCTCCAATTTTGTTTAGTTTCAATTTGGTTCTAAATTTTGAAAAACTGATGTAATTTGATTATTTTCATTAAATTTCTTGAAATGGATTGATGCTTCTTCATTAAAATTAAAGTTGTAAATAAAGATAGTTTGTTTTGTTGGTGTAATTAACATAATCTCACTATCAATCTTGATGAAAATTGTTCATCCGCTTCAATAAATTTAATGAGAATGATCAAATTACATCAATTTTTTAAAAGTCAATATCAAATTGAGACTAGAAAAAACTTGATGATTAACTTAACATTTTTAGATGAAAATAGTGACCAAAAGATTAATTAAACCTAAATATTTTTATTCTTTATATATTTAATTTTATGTTTTATTATCTATTAACATTAATTGGTTATATTTTATAAAAGAAATAAAATACAAAAAATTTAATTTTCATCTATTTATAAAATACACAACCTATAATTTAAAAAATTTAAAAAAAATTCAAAAAATTCAAAATATATATAATTTAAAAAAAAAAATCACAAATCTTGGGGGGCCATGGCTTCTCCCCGCCCCTACAATACCCGCCCCTCCCCTACAACTCTCGTGAAATAAAAATTCTTTAAACAATAAAGTGTAGTCAACTTCATTTAAGAGCTAATCAATCTTTTAATTAATGTTATTAAATAATTGCAAAAGGTTAGTTGTTATTAAATTAAACAACGATTTTGTCGAATACAACGATATTTTGCACACTATTTTCTCATAAATATAATACACATTACTATATGTATAACATTATTTCTTAACTTGTATTTTTAATTATTATTTTGTATACACATTACTATATTAATTGTTCTTACAAGAGGTCAAAATGTTCTTATAAGATCCTCTCTTGTCCCTTCTTTGGTCTAAGATGACTTTTTCTCTTGAGACGTGAGGTGCATGGCTACAAAGGTACTCAGGCGCTCAAGTCAACAATTAGATAAAGTAATAAACGAATGAACAAATTTTACCTTGAAAATAGTGCACCATTTTATACTTGTTACATGATTTTTTTTTTCTTGAACGAACCTACGCTAGGTAGGCTTGGTCCAATATAGGGATTCTTAGGTAATGTTCTTAATTAGGATTTTTAATCTTATGGTTACTTCAATCATATCCTTAATTCGGGTCAATATGATGTCTTCCGCAAGGGATAATATCATCTCAATCATATCCTACACACTAGCCCCCCTGGACTGAAGTTGGACTAAGAGTCTTAGCTTTGAAAAGAAAATTTCCATTTTCTTAACATTATCATATCCTATCATACTAGTCCCCAGTCTTGAGGAACATAGAGAGGCATAGACTCAAAATATAAAGGGTTGTTAGAGACATGATTGAAATGATGGTTATCTGTTTTGGGTACTGTAAAGGTCACACTTTCTAGGCCTTTGGGTTCAACAACTCTAAAGGTTGCGGGAGGGGGGGGGGTCGTATATGGGCCCTTGGGCTTCCTTATTTTTGTATAAATATAATGATAGTGTTGGGGGGATCACTTCTGGTGTTTTGGAAGGCGACATCTTTCTTTGCTTTCACTTTTTCTCTACTTTCACTCTTTCTATACTTTTGTTCTTCATATTGGTATGGCCTCATCTTCTTCTCAAGGTCATTCTAGTGGGTCTTTAAGTTTAGATGTAGGTAGTAGTGATAGTAGGGAGTCGTCGACATTACACATAGATCTTAGGGTTAAGGAGTACTTTTACAAATATCGACGATCATCTACTATTACGACCTTTGCCGAGAGCATCCAACTCCTTAAGAACAATATTGATGATGATATCATAGTGATTGATAGGGTGAGTGTTGTAGATAACATGTGTCATGGTTGAGAAGGTTATCACTAAGATTTTTTCTATATGTACTCAATGTTAATAATCGAGCTTCATGTGTGATTGCCCTTTAATGAATTGACCATGGTGGTTTTGTATATTTTGAATGTGGCGCCCACCGAATTACATCCCAACAACTGAGCATCTCTTTGAAGCTTTTCGAGTGCTTTGCCGAGCTCTTTACTCATAGCACTCACCTTAGGTCTTCCTTCATTCCTATAGTACTCATATAAGAGACTTAGTCAACTTGTTATCCCTTATTAGCTATGCCCAGTTATGCCTACTCACCTCTTATACTTCATGCTTCAAAAATTTTAAAGGTGGTATTTTTGGAGTAATGGTAGAACTATTGCAACATAATATTTTTATGATAGTGATAAAACAAATTTTTTGTTTTGTTCGACCTAAGATCTTGTTAGATATCATGACTAGCTGATATCGTTACTTATTGTGGGGGACAATCAGATTCTTGGGTAATTGGATAAGCTTGCCATAAAGCTGCTCACCAAGAAAATTGTGAGGTGTTAGTCTCTCCTCAAGGGGGTCGTCAAGACATACTAACCGCTGCTTTGGGTACTTAAGAGCACCCTAGTCGTGTACGTATTGTTGGTTATGGTGTGGTTGTGAAACAATATTTTGGAAGTTATCATCAACAAAGCACCATACATACAACTCCTATCACATTTGAGATGATAAAGCAATTAACTCGACGATGAAGGCACAAGTTGTTGATGAATTAAGGCTTGAATTTGATCAACGATGGGAGTCCATGTCCCAAATATATAATGTGGCACAAGAAGATGATAAATAGGAGGAAATAGAAATGGATATCTCATACAGGTGTAAGTTGTAGGTTGGAGAGGTCCCTCCTCGTGTAGTTACCATTAGTAGATTGTATCCAGGGGGATCAACTAGGCACATTATGCAAATGTTGGATCATTTGGCTAGAGTAGTAGTTAAAGATATTAGAGATGGCATAGCTCTAGTTCTAGTGGCCAAAAAGGAGGTGGAAATAGTGGGAGAGGCACTTGGAAAATTCATCTTGTGGCCCAAACAATAAGTTATGGCTATTTCAACAAAGAAGCATGTATATTTTTCTTCTTTACAATGATACACTTCATAATTTAACATAAACTTCGTGTTTAAATTTGTTATTATATTTTATAGCTTCATTGCGGACAAAAGTGCCCAGTTGCATGTGCTTTTAGCCCCGAGGCCCAATCTCAACCCCAAACCAAGCAAATTTTTAGTTTGATTCATGAGTTGGCTAGGGTAGTCATAGATCTTTTTCAATCACCACTTGTCGTTCCTTGAGATAAAATAGTCTTCAACATTGATAATGGTAATATACCATTGTATGTCCACATGAATGATGTATACAAAAATCATCTAAAGGAATTAGATGCTGAAAATTACAATTATTCAGCTATGGATGTTGTGAGTACACTTTATGTTATATTGTGAATAAATGAAATCAATCATTGTCATTAAACTTTATGGTTTGAATATAGGTAAGTAAAGAAATACATTGCCAAAACGGGGAAAACTCGTGTCTATGGTTTCCTTGAACCTAAAAATATACAAAAGTATGGAAATAAAAATATAGAATGCCAAAGGTACATTCAAAATTGGATGGAAAAGTAGGGATGGCAATATGGGTCTGGCCTGTCGAACTGGCCCACAGGCTCGCAAAAATAATGCGGGGTAGGCTACGATAGTGAACCCATAGGCCCATAGTGGCCTGGCCCGTAGAAGCCCGCGACCCATGCGGGTTGGCCTGTAAGGCCGTATAAAAAAAACTTGCACTTGTGTATATTAGTTACTTTTTTCATGGACTCTTAGATTAACGTTTCAAATTCTTGTATGACTAGAAAAGACAAGTATTATGTATTTTTTAATGTGGTAAAATTTAAATAATACATTATGTATGTCACAGTACAAATATGAATATGATGAAAATGTTTAATTATCAATTTATCATCCAACTCCCAAAAGTCTTTGCTTAATTTTGTGAACTTCTTAAAATTTCCCAATTTTTTGAACATTAAAAGTTTTATCATAAGAATTTAAAAAAAAAATTAAAAAAAAGCGGGCTGGCCCGCGGGCCCACACTTATGTGGGATAGGCAAGAGTTTTTAGCCCACAATTAAAATAGGGGGCAGGGCAGACTAGATTGCATTTTGCAGGTCAAATGCGGGTCGGGCTTAAACAGGCCAGGTCGGGCCGACCTGCATTGCCACGCCTATGGAAAAGTCTAGAGTTGTCAAAACGGGTAACTTGGCCAAACCCGGCTCGACCCACCATGGGTTGATCATTTAGTGAGCCAATGCAACCTGGCTCACTTATTAGTGAGCCAAAAAAATTCGAACCCGACTCGACCCACCACAGGTTGGTGGGTTAAACGGGTTGGCTCACTGGTTCAGTTAATTAAAAAAAAATATAATTTTTTTTTTATTTTTTCTTTCAGTCAAAACTAAATTATAATTCTAATTAAGATCTAAATAAACTTTAACACAATCCAAATACAAACCAAAATCACAAAAATACAAATTATTTATGTGTTGGCTAAAAAAAATAACCTAACATGACCCAAAGCAAAGCCCAACTTAATAAAAAACACTTGTGTGACCCTTTATTTTTGGGGTTGGTGAGCCAACCCGGCTCACTACGGGTTCAACCCAGGTGAACCGGGTTCTAGGTGAGCTGGGTTAAAAATCAACCCGTATTGAAATTTGTAAAAAAATTTCAACCCAACCCGGTCCGAACCCGTAGTGAGTCGGGTTGGCTCGCGGGTTCTAATCCATTTTGACAACTTTAGAAAAGTCCATGAAAAGAATTTACATGACACCTTATATTCATGCGTAAGTTGAGCTTAGTCACTTTGGCTATTAATTAACTAATTCAAATCACTAATTAAATTTCTTGTTTAATAGGTCTTTAACAATTGGTGATTATTTGTCTAATGGACAATACTGTCGTTTGGTTATGCTCATTGAACCATATCATCCCCCTAGCCATGAGAAATATAATGCAAGGGTAGGTCGTAGTCACTTTGTAGTGTGTTATTTATGTCATCAAATTTGTTGTAAACGATTAATGACTTAACTTTTTAGTGCTTTAAATGAGTACAATGTGTTTGGTAGGAAATCCACTTAATCTTTACAAAAGTTAAAAGTGATTGCTCCAAAGGTATTAGTTTCCATTAAGTGTATTTTATGTGCTATGATTTGTAACTTTTTTGATATATTAATTACTATAAATTCATAATATTTTAGTGTAGTGATCAACTTTGAAATATGTTATGAAATAATTAAGGCTTAATTACTTGAATGGTCTCCACTTTGGTGGGAATGCATGAACTTGATCCCCACTTTTAAAAAAATTTCAATTGTGTCCAAACTTTTAAAAAAGTTCTTCAATTAGGTCCCTTTAAAAAATACTAGCAGTGTTAATAGATTGATGCTTCCATCAATAGTCGATTATTGTGTTCACAAAAAACATAAAATCATTTTTTTCAATGTAAATATGCTCAAGAATATCTTAGAGGCTGATTTATTCTTTACATTTTTATAAAACTAATATATTGAGACATGGATAGAGGAACCAACAATAAGAGGTGTGAGCATCATCAAAATCATCATCAATTCAACACTTCATGCCCTACCAACAATCTCCCTCTTTTTGATGATGACTAACCAAAACTAGTCTTGTGTTGTTAGTTCATGGCATTCATTCTCGAAAGAATCATGACAAGTACCTTTCTCCCCCTTTGGACATGATCCAAAAGAGTAGAAAAATATGTAAGATGATATTCATTTTTATAAAAGTAGCAATATTCTTGAGAAATCAACCAATCAATATAGATAAATCCAAAAGCAACATTTAATTGCCCACATTGTAGTACTTTTCATAAATGTGATTCATATAAGCTCCCCCAAGGAATAAGATTTATGTAAAGAAAATAATATAATGCAGATTTCAAAACATGTAGTTATTGTGAGTGCTGAGATCATAAAAAATATCTAATTAATATTGCACAACACATCAAGCAATGATTTTCCTAAAAACGTTACCTCAATACTTTTGTCATAAAGGTTAGTGATACTAATCAAGGTGTACTTAACATATGTCTTGAACAACCATTGTAAAGATAACACATAAACCTCTTGGTGTCAAGACATATTAGATCATTTGAGCTACTAGATGTGCTTGAAACATTATATTCCCATAGGCTATAGATTGTTTCTTATTTTATCTCTTTGCTTCCTTTTTCTCGTCAAATTTTTGTTTCAATTTCAAAAAAGGACAATTGGATTTAAAATGGTCTCGCTTAAACATTCATAACATTTGTTGATTGGTCCTTGGCCCTGCTTGTTATTCTTTGGCAAGATAGACTCGCTCTTGTATTTAAGAAATCTTGAAAATTTATGCACCAATAAGCTCAGATTTTCACCATTTGAAATCTTCATCTCTTTTTCTTCCATACACACATCAAAATTTTTGACTTTAGTTTTAAGAGTTATATTATTATGATTTTCTTCTTCTTCTTTCAATCGTCCTAGCTCCAACTAATGCTCCCTTAGCTTACCAAATAAGGTGGTCATGTTCATCATGGTGAGCTCTCTTGATTTTGAAATTGTTGTAACTTTGGCTACCATGATCTCTTCAAGCTCTCTTGATTTTAAAATTGTTGTAACATTGATATTCATCTTTTCTCTATCAAATGTTTTCCCAAGGGAAAGAAGATGATTGATTGCATGAGTAAACCTCTTCTCATCATAGATGTTTTTCTCCGGGTTGCATTATGAACATTTCATACTCTTGTATAAGAGTATTTTTCCTCGCTCTTTTGATTTCATTTGTCCCTTCATGGATAAGTTCCATTACATTCCATATCTCTTTTGCTTTTGAGCATATTGAAACTCCATAAAATACATCAATAGTTAAAGTAGAAGAAATTATGTTTTTAGCTCTAACGTCATAATGAGCCCTTTTGTTTTCATTAGGAGTGCACTTGGAAAACTATATAGGAACAATTCTATTATCAATAATCTTTGTTGGTTGATTAGGGCCATTAACAACTATATCACAAACTCCCTTGTCAACATATTCAAGAAATATTTTTATTCTTATTTTTAAAAATGGGCAAGTTTAAACAATAAAGAGGGGAGGCCTGTTTATGAATGCCCCTTTAGATTTTTTGTGTGAGTTTCTAACCATTTTTTGTTTTTCATGATCAAAATTAATTATCTTTCAATTACCAACTCTGAGATACCAATTTCTAAAAAGAGGAAATTGGATACACAACCAAGAAGGGGTAAATTGGTTATTTTTAAGAAAAACACCATTTTTGTGTAATTTTTTTTTTGTAAGGCATTGATAGAAAGTTCAAATTACAACTCTTAATGACCACTTTTGAATCAACAAGAAACTTAAAAGAAAGGGTAAGAGAGAAATATACAATAGTTTATATTGGTATTCCTTAAAAATCTACATCCACTTTACTAGCAACCTTATGTTATAAAATAATCTTTTTATTGCAAAAGATTCTAAACGTTGCATGCCATAATTATAAATGCTACAGTTTCAAGTTTTATGATAGAGGTACATCCATTTTGATTTTTAAACTTGAAAACTTGACTGCCAGTTTGTACGTTGTAGGGAAATTGTTTTTACCGTTGCCATGCATTGATTTTTCTCCATAAAAGCTATGAATTTCAGCCCTTCACCATTCATCACTCACACCTATAAATAGGTGGTTTAGGTGCTCTCCAAAACACAATATCTCTCAATCTTCTCCATCATTCTTCAAGCTCTCTTCTCTCTCATATTTATTTTTTCTACTATCTAGGTTAAATACTCTTTCAAGAGTACTTTCTTGCTAGTTCTGAGATCCTCGGAAGATCCGAGAAGTTCCTATTGTATCTTGGGGGGCTTACGCATCACACCGCAGATAAGTCCTTAAGGGCAATGAATTTACACTCCTCAGAAAGTACCCTCTTTTTGTTCGTGATTTGTCAGTTTTTTACAACAATCTTAAGGACTTATGGCTGACAACAACAACAACTCTACTACTCTGGAGAATCAAAACATTTCCAGAACTCAGACCGTCTTTGCGAAACCATTTTCGGATGTATAAAAAATTGAGGTATTCTCTAGGTAGAACTTTCGATGCTGGCAAGAACGTGTGTCTACTCTTCTAGACATGTATGGAGTAGTTATAGCTCTTTCAACTTCAAAACTTGACGAATCCAGTGCCAAACAAGTTGAAGATTGGACTTATGCAAACAAGGTATGCCGACACACCTTACTTAGTGCCTTGTCTAATGATTTGTTCGATATGTATTGCTCATATAAGGAAGCGAAAGAAATTTGGGATTCGTTGATTCTCAAATATACTGTTGAGGATATCGTCCGACAAAGGTTCATCATAGGAAATTACTACTGTAACATCCCTAGGGAATATTACTTAAAAATAAATATTAAAATAAATAATTGCATTAAATAGCCATCTCGATAAAAATCCCAACGCGGGAAAATTTTAATTTAATAAGATAGCGCGCCAAAATTCATAACTGAATTCATAACTGATTACAAGTTACCAAAAGTTGTATTTAAAACATAAATTACACTTTAACAAAACCCTAGCACTACTCCCATGCTAGCCCTCACTCCGCCATGTGAGCATCCTCAGCACCACCTGTATCAACATCTGCTCCCGTGTAACGAATTACACGATCATCGCCACACACAAACAAAAAGGGTGAGCTGAGAAAATAAAATAACAAGCATGTAAACACAAGAAAGATCATTTACCCATCTTATTCATTATCTATAAATCTTGGCCAAGACCCTAACCCCAAGACTTAACAGTCTTCAAGTCATACAATTGGTTAGCCTTGGACTCGGGAATCTGATGCTCACACGAACCTGCCCGCTCGTGGTCCTGCC
>Ga0209589_1011283_pt1 | contig 12659 bp, 5 predicted proteins | sample CowpeawhiteBW_FD_187525 | JGI IMG/M metagenome (GOLD analysis project Ga0209589, IMG submission 187525) | Root nodule microbial communities of legume samples collected from California USA - Cow pea white BW (SPAdes) (version 2) | ecosystem: Host-associated > Plants > Roots > Nodule | place: USA...
ATATATATATATATATATATATATATATATATATATATATATATATATATATATATACTGTCGTTTTTTTGGCATGAATATTGTTTGATGGAAAATGGTGGATGGACACTGCCTAGAATTAAGACACCTAGAACAGGAGGTAAAAGAAAGAGCCATTTAATTGAGATGATGATAATATAGAGAAGAAAAATGATTTTTTAAGTGATTTTTTATGTTTTTATAATTTTATTTTTAATATTTTAAAATTACTTAGAAGATGATATTTTATATTGTAAACAAAAATTGTTAAAAATTTAACAGTCAAAATATCGTTATCTCCTAAAGAAATGAAAGATATAAAAAGCATAGAAAAATAATTTTTGACGATGAGAAAGTTACCGAATAGAGTAATTTTTTTATTTTTTAATGGAAGTTATGATAATAAACAAAAGCATAAACGGTGTTAAGTTGCAGAGATATGATTAGGCATGTGTACTTAAGCCGATCGATGATCCTAAGAGAGAGTAGCGACTTACATCATCACAACGAAGACCACCAGTATGGCTGAAGACAGTGAAGACAGATCGAACACAGACTCACCAGCGTGTCGGGCATTTGCAACTTGGAACAACGACCCCACCACTTTCTCGTAAAAATTCAAACCCTCCATAGTTTTCGTGTTCCACTCCATCGACCAAAACATCACAAACTGTATAACATTCAAACACAGAACAGTAGCAACCAGGAAGCAACAATGAAGACCAGACAGCATATGATCATAGCCAATGTCTTTGAAATTCTTCAGCATGTGCGAGAATTCCTCTCTTCTGCTCACCTTTCTTAGACCCATAATCACCAGCCTCAAACATGGAGGGTAAAGGGTGTTACCTAGAAACACATGTGGTAGGATAAGGAGGAGAAGCCCCGAACTCTTCTTGAAAACCATCATGTTTTCGTTGGTTGGGACAAAACCACAGCTGGCAAAAGTGGAAACTATGGTGAACAAAGAAAATGTTGCAATCTTAATGTCTTTGTTTTTCAGTACTTGTCTTGCACTTGGTACTAAGGTCATGTACATAGACACCAAACTGAAGCCAACCAATTGAACCACCACAAAGTAACCTAAAACTACGAGAGTTAGATAAGTAAGAGAGTTATACGTAAGTGTATCAGTGTCCTTAAAGGGAACGTTAGTGTGACTAGGTTTTTGGTTTTCAGATTGAGGTTGAGGAATAGAGATTAAACCGAGCTCAACATGGTTGTCATGAACTTGGGGCTTCTCTGGTGTGGGTGGAAAGTGATTGGTGCTAACTCTGTTTCTGAATTTATACCTGGCAAATAGAAGGTCAAGCATGGAAATGAAAACTTCCCCGCCAACAAACATGAGAAAGGTGAGGAGAATGAGCTGAGAATTGGAGAAAACCTCCATTTCCACCGCCACCATGCTAGAAACAGTGGAAGCAGAAACAGAGGTGTAAAAGAGGTCAAGGTCATTTGGTCTAACGGGGGTTCTTGGGTTTGAGTTCTTGAGAGCGAGGTAACCAAGCAGAGAAAGTATCCCAAAATAACAGAGTTGAATAAAGAAGGGGTGGACATGGAAGGCCACAAAACGGAGCAGGAATCTGAGACTGTGTGGAAAAAAACTACAAAAACGATGATGTTTTTGATTGAAGTTGGCAAAGTTGGTCATGGTGGTTGTATTTAATTAAAGTAGGAGGAATAAGGAAGCGATTTATAGAGCATGGAAACATCTCATCATGTGGCTCTCCTTTCCTCACTGTAACCATGTAATAGGTTGTGCAAACAATAACCACCATAAACATGCTCAATATTCATTAAAATATTGGAAAACTTTACATTTTCTCCCTTAAATTTTTCTATACCTTTACAATACCTACTTAAAAAAATAATATTTTAACTTTTCTAGTTGATTCACCTTAAATAATTTTATATTTTAATATAAAAGCATTAATGGGTGTTTGTTGACTATATATATGTTCAGAAATACAACGTGTATTTTTATGTCCACGACTAGAAAGTATTAACGTGGTTCGACGTATAATATGAACTACGTTAAATTCTCTCTATCTATTTTTCTTTCTTTTATTTTTTTATTGTTTTATTTCTAACTATATATATATATATATATATATATATATATATATATTTCTTATATCTACTTGTAGTTATAATTATAGAAATTTAACTAATATATAAGTTAAAAAAATAGATTTGTTGAAAATCTTAAATCAACTTAAAGAAATGATCAATTCAGAGTATATAAACAGGTGTAAATTTTATTTTACAAGTTAATTTTGTAAATTTAAGTTTAAAATTCAATTTTTGACATGACTGCTATTATTGAATTATTTATTAGTGTTTAGTTCTATATTTGAGATGAGATATATATTTGTAAGACCAATTTATAATATATAAGTGAGTAAAATATCATTTTACAAGTGGGTCATGTGGTGTTGAGTTATAAAAATTTATGTGTGTACGAAAAAAATTGTTGTTTAAAATGTGATATATTAAAGTGTGTTGAGGGCCATGAGTTTTGGTCAATCTTAGGAGTAATTAATTCCATTGCCTAACTTGTACGGTAAATTGAGTGTATTGGTATTTACCATATTTCTAACTTTGTTTCGAAGTGTGCATTAATAAAATTTGGACTTTGAAAATTGTTTGCTCCCTAAAGTAAGGATGGACCAATTTTGTTTTCCAGCTCTTAAGGGTGTTAAAGGTCATTTATTAAAATTGTACGTAGCACTCATGTTAGTGGAGTAGTTTGATTCTAATTGGGTGTGAAAATTGTGTTAAGAATCCAAGTGTGAGTCTGAGTCTCACATTGACCAGAATTGAGAGAGTAGAGCACTATATAAGAATCAAGACCCATAAACTTATTGCCTTAAGGTTTTGGGTTGAGAGTGGTGTCAGTGTCTTATATGGTTAGGCTCAGATCTCATTGGTGTTGTTCTCCCCAATGAAACTCTCTCTGTAAAACCTGACAAATTGTGCTTAATTTATGTCCACGAATTAGATCACAATTTGTTTTTAATAAGCATGGAAATGAAGTTATGATTCCCCGAACGTGATAAAATTCAAAGAGCAATTCCATTATGCAGTGTCCCACTCATTCGTTGCACCTTCCACTTTCAGCATCGAATTCCACTAAATAATGCATTGTGGATGCTATGCTAATTTTCATCATTATTCCATTATTCATGTACTCATAAAAATGTTTTTTTTATGTGTTCTGTTATTTTCTGTTATACAACCGCCTAACCTCTTTTTTATGTGTTAATTAGTTGTTTTCTTGCTCTCTGTTCTTCTTTTAGTTTTTGGATAGGAAAAATGTTGTGTTCATTCTCATAATAAGAAGTTTGATTTTCTAGAGAAATATAAAAAATAAAGCTTATACATATTTTTAACTTTTTTATAAATTGGATAGGAAAAAAATTTCAATAAGAAACTGAAATGGTATTCTGGAATTAGAATGATTTGCAGAAATATTATTGGAATTAGATAAAATTTCTGTTTCAAAAGAAAATTTAAATTAACAAGAAAAAGATATTAACAATTACTGAAAAATTCAATGATCAATAAAATATTCTCCCTTCGTGACTCCATCGCCGACGTTCACATTGCAGCCTCCATTGTTGTAGGGAAGTTTGTTTTTTTAAGCACTGTGTTGACCAACTTTCATAATATTTTTTTTTTGTTTGAGATTTAATTCATTAATTAGTATAGTGCTCTTTCAATTTGTAAAATGTCCCAACGTCATTTTAAACGTTATATATACACTAATGAAGGTTGTACCAACATTTATTGTATTTAATATTGAATTGTACGGTTAAATAGTTTTATGAAATTAATCACTTCTCAATATATTTGACTTAATTTTGATTAATTGCGTTAGGTGTTGTTGTTTGGGAACATATTTTGACTATGGGGATTTCATGTGACCACCTTCATTTGTGTCACCAAAATTTTGTTAAAAATATCAGAGACGTTGATTAAATTTTTGTTTGTTGAACTATAAAAAAATGAATATTTTTTGAATAATATAAGGAGAAACCTTTGAAAAAAAAAAAGAAGGAATTTACATGCATTGTACAAAATATAATTTCGGATTAAAGTTGGATTAATTCAACACAAATAAATGAGGATTACGGGATTGGGGTGAAACAATTCATATACATTTTTATATATACTTATAAAACTCTCTTTTTTATACAAATTTATAACACTTCTAATAAAAACATTCAATTATATTTGGGTTAAATGAATGTATTTTCTTAAAGCATAATGTAAGCCTAATTTCACCCATACTCTCACACCTAAGAACCTATCACTATCCGAAAACAAAAAAGATTGAAGCTATATTATAATTTCAAAATCTTTGTTTTTTTGTCAGTTTATATAAAAAGCACCTTTATTTAAAGGATAACATATAATAACTTCTCATATTTGATGTGCATTGTGCATTATAGAACTAACTATAAACATTTCCAACAATGTATTTTTTTAATCTATATATGTGTTTTTGTAAATGTGTATAACCATCGTGGCTGCCGTCACATTTTATAAATATTCTTGCTTAGGAGGTGTCATAAACTTTAATATGTCTATTTTCACTTCTCTCGTTCTTTGTACCTTGAGTAGTTGCAATTTTTAGAATATATATATATATATATATATATATATATATATATATATATATATATATATATATATATATAAATATATTTTTTCCCTATAAGAAATTTTTTTATTAATAATTAATTTTAGTGACCAAAAATTGTTAGTCACTATAGTAACCAATTTAGATATAATTTATAAAGTAAAAAATTATTGTTTACTAAAATAGTCACTATTATGAATAAAAAATTATAATTGATTTTTAAGCTGGTTTATAAATTTAGCTACCAAGATTTAGTTACAAAAGAAAAACTAGTCACTAAACATTAGCTACTAAGGTTTTTTCTACCAAAAAAAATTATTTCTAAATTAATTTCTAATTAATTAGTGACCAATTTAGCCATCAATTATAAATTTTTATTCATAAAAGCAATTATTTTAATAACTAATAATTTTTTATTTTGTAAATTGGTCACTATAATGACTAATAACTTTTGGTCACTAAAATTAGTTATTAATAAGGCATTTTCTTGTAGTGTTCATTAATATGTTAATATACACTACAAGAAAAATATCAAATAGTGACCAATTTTATGACAAAAAAAATGTTTACAGACAAATTTATAAATCAATTTTGTAATTAGAGACTAATTTAGAGAAAAAAAAAATTGGTAGCCAAAACATAGGTAACTAATGTTAGTGACCAATTTAGAAACTAATTCATAATAGAAAAAACTTGTTCAGTTACCAATTTAGAGACCAATTATAATTTTTTGAAATTATTTTAGTTATTACTAATTTTAAATTTATAAATTGGTATATTAATTGGTCCTTATAGTGACTAATTATCTTTTGTCATTAATATTGATCATTAATCAAAAAAATTTCTTGTAACCATATTAGTTAGTTAGCGTAAGGATAAATATATAAAAGTTCTCATGTAAAGTACATTATTGAAAATTTCAAAACATTTAAAAAAAAAATAACATCAACAAACATGTTAATTAAAAGAATGATACATGTTCATAAATTCCTAAACAAATATTCTTAAGCAAAATAGGTTCTTATTTTTTTTCTACTACTAAGAATTTAAGCAAAAATTACTTAATAGTTAATTGTCATAATGTCACCTTCTTAGGTGTGAGAGACAGTGAAACTGGACTTAAATGTATTTACATGAATACTTGATGTGAGAGATAGTGAAATGAGACTTAAAATTGTGTAATTTGGGAATATGACACTTACAAAATTTACTTCAAGGAAAAGTAAAGTTCTTTTTTCATAACTTGAAGAAAAAAAAGTTAAAGAAATGTTTTTATTCTTTTTTTTTATATTTTTGAGAGCAGTTTATCGTGTTTTTGGGAAGGTCTAGGATTTCTAAAAGGATATATTTTGAATAAAAGTAAGAAATAAATTTGTATTTGTGTTGCGGATATTCTTTGAGTTGTTCTTGGAGAATTCAGGTTGATCGAACATGAACATGCGCAAAAGTAATATCCAATGTTTTAAATGAGGTATAAATATGAATATATTGGTCCCCTCTTTGTTTCCTACTCATTTTTGTTTTTGTTTCGTACTCATTTTTGTTTTGAATTCCTAAAGTACTCTTGATTTATTTGAAATTCTATTTTGAAATCTATATAATTATGAATCTATGATGGTTATTTAGCACTAAAGAGATGTGTTTTTTTTAAATTGAATTCTTGGTAATGCTATCTTTATTTTGTCTTAAATTATATATATATATATATATATATATATATATATATATATATATATTGAGTTTATCTTATTCTCATCTCTAATTAGGGAGAATTAGGAGTGTTGCCAATCATTTGAGTGGGTTGACAGTGATGGTGGAGAAAACTAGTTGGGTGGTATTTTTGAATGTCTAAGGTTTGGTTGGATCTAATATATAAGTTGATGGAGAAAAAGTTATAACTTTAGGTTTTATGTTGTGGATATTTTTTATTCATCCACTATGTCTAATTTCTATACCAACATGAAATATTTGTATGAAATAAAATTATTTATATATTTGTGCGTTTGATTTAAGAATTCTGAATTGTATTTCTTTTTGAAAAAGACTTTGATGCTAAACAACAAACTATTCAAAGATTTATATATTTATTTGTATAGATTTAAGTCTCATTCAAGTGTGTCTCATTCATAACAATTACATAAGAATAAAAATTACATAGGAGTAGTAATGATTAACGTGTCACCATACCATAACATTTAAATGATGAATGTTGACGTAGATTTTTATTAAAAGTTCCACCGAGAATTAAACATAAGATAACGAATTCTTTTTTCAAAGATATAGATTTAAAAAGAAAATTTATTTAGAGAAATTTGTTAAAAATATTTTAATATAATTTAAAAAATATTTAATTAAAATATTATCCTACTGTTACTTATATATTTTATGCACCAGTTAACAATTATATTTTTTTATTATGAATTTATATTTTATTTAATCAAACTTATTATAATTAACTTTTATAAGTCTTTCTAGTACTTATAAATATTCATATTTTTATAAGAATAAACACAACAACAAACACTAGAGGTAATATAAAAGTGTTTTGTATTCCTCTCTAGTATTTATAAGGTTAAAAGATTATTTGTTGTACTCGATTGATCTCATTGATTGTTATATGAAGAGAAACACATATGATTTTTTTTGTCCTGGTGCAGTAGGCACGTTTTCTCTCTAATAATATTCTGTGTGCCTCAACTCATTTTCTCTCTACAACCCAAAATATTTCTACTCTTTTTTTTTATTTTTTTTATCTATTATTGTTAATAGAACGAAAAAAAAAGGTAGAATCTCCCTGTTAATTAAGATGAAGAAAAATTATAAAGGTCCATATGCATTTATAGTCGAAATTAAATATTGATGGTGGAAATGACATTTTGAGACCACATAACAATTTTTCATCTTCCAGTGTGCTTTGGGATGGAAGAAGTTGTAACTATATTTTAGTATAGCCATATACATGTAGTGTAGCTTCTTGCGAACAAACTTGGTTTTAATATGCTGTTAACATGCTTGCAGTGTAGTGGTTAAGAGAGGTGCCACGCTTTGCCACCTTTCATGTTGAATTTCTTGAGCCTCCCAAAGAACATGACCAAGATAAGGATGAACTTTCCTTTGTTACTCCATCTTCCAGAAAACCCTACCCATGAATCTCTGCACGTACCATCGTCTTTCAATCGCCTGGCGCAGCTGTATCCCGTTGAGAACCCTACGTTCCCATAAGCACTGCATACACATTTACTACTTCTCATTCATTTCTCACAAAATGATCGATTCAAAGTGAGATATTCCAGAAAGAGAGAAAATTTAAAACCTGATGACTTCGAGGGTGATGTTGAGCACGTTAAAGTTGAGTGGATCCTCTTTCAAGCTTCTGCTCTCAGTGATGCAAACCAGAATAACGAAAATGGCCAAATAAGAGACTTGAGAAAACACAACACACTCCACTGCGCTTTTTCGTTTTCTCTTACCATCATTTTTCTCCTCTCTTACAGGTAAAAATGAAGTGTACGGCGGAAGGTACCTGTTAGATCCATCGATATACAATTATATCAGAGACAAGTCTCCACCGAAAGTTTGGTTGAGGGCATCTTTATATCAGAAATTACATGTGGCTAGCAGTTAAAGGATGTGGCATAATTGGTGAGATTTTAGTCAAAGAAAGCATCGAATTTTTGGTGGCTTAATATTAAAAAAATAGCATTATCTCCTATATACTTATCCTGAGTAGAGTATTTAAACAATGAATTATTCGTCTGAATAATACTATTAAAAAATTCCTTACTCTTTAGACAAGGAATATAAATAGTTGACAGTAACATGCCTCTACGACTATTGATGTGAAATAATTTTTTCATTAAAACATGCCAAAAGACCCGTTTGTTACAGAAAAGAATCACTTTGTAAAGTAATTATTTCAAAGAAAAGTTTGGTTTGCCTGTATTTAGGTTTTGAAAAAATAATATTTTTCCTTGACGCGATGATCTTAATTAGTAGAGAGGTTAGTAACTTACATCATCACAATGAAGAGTACTAATATGGCTGAAGAGATGGAGGAGAGATCAAAAACAGATTCACCAGCGTGTCTGGCGTTTGAAACTTGAAACAACGACGCTACCACTTTCTCGTACAAATTCATACCCTCCATGATTGTGGAATTCCATTCCACCGACCAGAACATCACATACTGTATAACGTTCAAACCAAACACAGTACCAACCAGGAGGCAACAACGATAAACAGAAAGTAAATGTCTGTAGCCCAGGTTGTTGGGATTCTTCCGCAACTGTGAAAATTCCTCTTTTCCGGTAACTTTTTCCAAAACCATCAGCACAAGTGTGAGACACGGTGGATAAAGGGTGTTACCTAGAAACACATGTGGGAGAATAAGGAGGAGAAGCCCAGAATTGTTCTTGAAAACCATCATGTTCTCGTTGGTGGGGACAAAGCCACAACTGGCAAAAGTAGAAACGACGGTAAACAAAGAAAATGTTACAACGTTAATGCCTTTTTTTTGCAGTACTTGTTTTGCACTCGTTACCACAGTCATATACAAAGACACCAAACTAAAGCCAACAAACTGAACCACCACAAGGTAACCTAACACAACGTAAGTCAGATAACGAAGACAGTTATACTTAAGTCTAACGGATACAACATTATCAGACAGTGTCTGTGTCTGGTTTTGTGATTGTGAGTAAGGAACAGAAACTAGACCAAGCTCAATGTGAGTGGCATGGGTCGGGGACTCATCTGAGGGTGAAGAAGGATTGATGCTGAGTAATTTGTTGTGGATGAGTTTATTCCTAGCAAGTAGAAGATCGAGCACGGAAGTGAAAACTTCCCCGCCAAGAAACATGAGGAGGGTGAGGAGAATAAGTTGAGAATCGGAGAAAAGCTCCATTTCTAGGGCTACCATGCTAGAAGTTGTGGAAGCAGAAACTGAGGTGTAGAAGAGGTCCAAGTCATTAGGGTTAGAAGGGGTCCTTGGTTTTGAAACCTTGAGACCGAGAAAACCTACGACAGAAAGAACGAGGAAATAGAAAAGGTGAAAGAAGAAAGGGTGGAAATGGAAGGGTAGAAAACGAAGGGTGCGTGGGAAAAGAGTAGAAAGAAACAAGATCAGTTTGTTGTTCATGATTGTACTTTCTGAAAGTACAACAAAGTACGCTGAATATCTTAGTTTGGTGTGGATATTATCATCAACATGGAAGCCATTATATAGCAAGAGAATTGAGAGCATGTTAAGGTTGTGCAAATGAAGAAGAAAGAAGAACATGCTTAGTCATTCGATTACAATAATGTTTGAGACACGATCCAACGTCATATTCATACAAAAAGGAGTGGGTGGCGCCGGTACTTAGGTATAAAAAACAACACTGATTGCTCCTATTAAAATCGATGTTTATTGACTTCTCCCAATCATCACTCCCTAAAATACAACTTAGTTCATTGCCACAATTATATTATTTAACAACTGTTGAAATACACTGATTATTAGTATTATAATTCATATAGAATCCAGTATACCATTGGTTAGTAATTAATTTTGTGCACAAATTCTGCATTCATTCGAATGCAAATTTTATATTGATTATAGTAATAATAACTATAATATAATGTGCTCAAATATTGAAAGGTCCTTTTTTTCTTGGCCTTCACTGTTGTTGTGTGAGCCTCTCTTATATTATAATACTATAATAGGATGAGATGTTATAGTGGGAAGACAACGGTGGAGATTTGATTATACACATATTTCATTATACTATTCTTGAACTAAAGTACATACTTCTCCTTTGTGTCTCATATCTCTCTCCCATAATGAATATATCCATTCCTATCCTAAATATTAATTATATATTTTTTTTATATTAAATAAAAACTACAACAAAGAAAGTATGATATTGTCAAGAATTCAATACTAGAAGTATTCACACTTCATTTTCTTTAGTGACAAATTTTAAGGAAGAAAATGTAATTACATAAATATTAAAATAAAGCACTAATTACAATTGTATAGGTCTCAAATAAATATAGAAAAAGCTAAACAATTACACAATTGAAATTTCGTGAAAATTAATGTTTAGAGGTGAAATGCCTTCAAAATTTGAGAATATTGAATGACTTAGTTAGGGGAGAGAATAAAAAATTGTATAGAAAAAAAATAAGATTTTGTTCAAATTATGCAAACCTTTTATGTTATCTAATATATGATGATTGATACTCAAAATTGATAGTGATACATTCCCATATAATAAAAAATAAGTAATAGATAAAAATATTATAAAGAAGTGAAAAAAAATCAAATGTGTGTCCTAAATAAAATCACACAAAACAATATATATATATATATATATATATATATATATATATATATATATATATATTTGAGATTGAGACAAAATAGAAAGTATCTAGGAAATTTATGTAAACTTGATATATATCAAATAAATGAATTAATTGAGAGAGAAAATTATAAAAAAAAAATTGTGTAGCAAAAACAAAGTTATTTAAAATGAAATAAAACATCAAAGAGAACAATAAAAATAGGTTATGTAAGTTAGGTAATAAACTAATGAATATGTTTTAATCATATAAGGCCAAGAGAAATAATGTACATAATCATCATTTAGTACCTAATTTTAAAAGTTAATATATTATTCACCCATATCCATGTCTCAAAAAAAAATATATCTTCTAAAAAAATCAGATCAGAATAGTACTTCTAATGCAAATTAATTTATCATTTTTCGTGGACCTCACATTTTCTCCCTTATCGAACACTCACCATGTGCACCTTCATTATCTTGCATTTGGTAGCGTTTCTTTGTATTCTCTCAGTGTTACAACCATGAACTTCCTATTCACGCCACAGAACATGTCTTCTCCACATCAATACCCCACATTCAAAAGATAACTTAAAATACTTTCTCGAAAAAATTCTTTAATTAAAAATTCGAACTACCGATTTCATTAATTTTTCTCAGGTTTAAATACTGTTTTGATTCCGTTTGTTTAGTTTAATTTGTTTTTCTTTTGCGGAGTTTGTTCTGTTTGGCCATTTTTTCTTTTGTGTGCTCAATTTAGTTCATATTTTGATAAATTGAGTTCATTTGACGTCTTTTAAATTAATAATGGCCAAATGTATATACTGATATTGTTTACATTAAAGAAACCATTTTAATTATGAATGTTTATGTTTTGAAATAAGTCCATATTTTAGTTAAATTAATGTCACCATTTCTAGTTCATCATAATCCTCGCCATTCACTCCTTCATCACTTTCATCCTCCATTTCATAACTCTTCACCATCTTTACCACTATCACCATCACTGTCACCACCATTATCATTACCGTCACCGCCACCACCACTAGACTATAAAACCACCCTAGAACCTTCAACCTTTTATTGTACAATTTTTATTAAAGTATTTTTCATGTATTATAATAAAATATAATTAAATATTATAAATATTATATACAACAAATCATTTTTATAGTTAATATAAATTTTTCCTTAAAGAGTTATCACATGATAATATTTTAAATAAATTTAAGTTTGCAACATTACAAAATGTTTCTATTTAATTATTTTCTTAAAAGATATCATACATGTATGATATTTTAAAGAAATTATAGTTCGATTTTTTATTAAGTGTTTTTCGTGTATTATAATAAAATATAATTAAATATTATAAATACTATATACAAGAAATTATTTTTTATAGTTAATATAAAATTTTCCTTCAAGAATTGTTACATTATAATATTTTAAATAAAATTTAAGTTTGCAACATTACAAAATGTTTCTATTTAATTATTTTCTTCAATGTATGATATTTTAAAGGCATTATAGTGATAAAAAAAGGTGGTGGAAATTTATTACATATCTAAAACAAATGCATTTGTCTGGATATTACATATCTTAAACTTATCCAAACCTATTAAATTGATTATTGTAGTGAAATTAAAAAAAAAAAAAACTAAATAAAACCA
>Ga0209589_1011285_pt1 | contig 12659 bp, 6 predicted proteins | sample CowpeawhiteBW_FD_187525 | JGI IMG/M metagenome (GOLD analysis project Ga0209589, IMG submission 187525) | Root nodule microbial communities of legume samples collected from California USA - Cow pea white BW (SPAdes) (version 2) | ecosystem: Host-associated > Plants > Roots > Nodule | place: USA...
TTTTGTCTCTCATTTTTGTAACCTTATTTGACCTAGTTTCTAGAAGCTAGGGTTAGGTTTTTGTAGAGACATCCTTTGGTATCTTTTATTTGCTTAGAGGCCCCTAAACTCTTCTATATAAGGGGTGCTCCTAGACATGTAAAAGGGTTGAACATTTTGAAGTAAAAACACTCTTGTGTCTCAACCATTTGTGAGAGTTTCCTCCCTAGGGAGTGAATACTTTTAAGCCTTATCTTGCATAGCAAGTGGCGACACACATCCACTCATCTTCAAGGTTGCCATGGCTTCTAGCCCAGCCTTGTAGTGGCGTGCTTCTCACATTTTTACCATTTCTTTCCTATCCATTTTATGTTTTCTTCTTCCTTTAATTGTTCTTGGTTTTCTATGGTTTATGTGCTTTTCATTTCCTTTTTGTTTTGAATCAATCCATCATCTTCATCTCTTGAGCTTTGTGAAAGGAACCTTCACATCTAGATAGCTTGCTATCTTAATGTCTAGTGGGGATGTCACATAGCTTTCTTAATCAACTCACACCATATTCAATAATCTTAAAAAGAAACAAGATAATCCTTCATCACATTAATATGAGGCAAGATTTGAAAAAGTTGTTTGACATGTAAGAATTTCCTCAGACACACACACACACACAATTTTAGTTGTATATTTTTTTACTAATATATGCTTTATTTTTATTTATTAACTAGGGTTATACAAACCTACTGAGCTCAAAGAGGATCTAAAGTTTCAAAGTCTAAGTTAAGCAATAACATGTGGACACCAATTAAGGTAGATTACAATTATGTATTTGAAGATCAAATCATGTTTTATTTAAAGGTTAATACCAATTATATTGTTGTTTTCTTATTTTGGTGTTCTAGTGTCCAAAACAATCCAATGGCCATGATTGTGGGTATTACATTTGTCGTTATATGTAGGGATGTCAAAAAAATCCGTATCCTTGGGTATCCACGGATAAAACCCGCAACGGATAGAAAACGGATATTAAAAATGGATACCCGCTACCCGTGGGTACGGGTATTTTTGATACCCGCATGTTAACGGGGCGGGTACGGGTATCATAGTATCTGTACCCGTGGATACCCGTACCCGCTAAACTTACACCCCTTGACATTTTTCTCATTCCTTTCTTTGAAATTGAGTATATACATCAAACCTTATATAGACAATGACGTTTATGGTATGCTTGTTGTCAAATGATATAATCAAAAGAAGAATACTAGGCACATGACAATTGAAGTTTATTATTTGTTTATTTTGTTTATTTTTCAGGAATCAATTGGAGAAAGTGGGTTTGTTGATCAAAACACTAATTAAAGAAATTTCATTGTGTTGAACGTCATTTTATATCTACTTTTACACTTATTTGGACTTGTATCAACTTGAGTTTATTTGAACTTTATTCAAAATTTATGATAGTGATGCATTTTATTTTATTTTATTTGAAGTTATGATTAAATATTTATTTTTAAATATGTTTGCAAATATCCACGGGTACCCGTGGATACCCGTGGATATGAAAAAAATAGACGGGTACCCGCATAACGGATACCCGACGGATATGGGTATGGGTACGGGGCATATATTTATCCAACGGGTAGGGTACGGGAGAGCTACTACCCGTACCCTACCCGCCCCGTTGACATCCCTAGTTATATGAAAGAAATTGTCACATATTGTTAAGTAGGACAATTCCAATAGATGTAAGTTATTATGATTGTATATATAATTCATTTGTAGTAGAATTTTTATTGAGTAATGTAATTTTATTTTTGTTTGTTGTAGTATTTTCCTAGTTGTAGATGTCAATAATATTCTGACAATCAAATCATTGAAGTTAGGAAAGATTGGTGTTTTTATCTCATTAGTAAATGTATATAGGTTAGTTGTATATTGCCTTATATACCTATATAGGGGAGGTTAGGAACAATGTTTTGTATGAAGTATTTTGGCCCCACAATCCGCAAAAAATGGGACATGATAGATGAGAATCGAAAATTTTAGCTCTTCCTTATTTTTTCATGTAATTTCATAATTTTTTTAAATATATAAATTTCATTAAGTTTTGTGTAACTGTGTAAGAATTTCAATTCTCTTTCATTTTAGTCACTCTACAATCTGAATCACATTTGGTTAGTTTTTCATTGGTTGTTATAGTTATCATAAATATTTTTTACACGTAACATTAAAATGAGAAGGAACGAACAAAAAGTTAAATAATTATAAAAAAAATCAAACCAATACACAGGGCTTTTTTCGAAAAATACCATCAATTGATGAATTTAAAAACGCCTCCCATTAATAAAAAATAGATAGTACTTGTTTGAACAAGCGCTATCTATTGTTGAATTGAAAAGGCGTTATCTATTAATGAAAAAGTGATCTTATAGATAACGCTTGTTGAGTTAAGTGTTGTCTATGAGAGCCTCGATAAACAACACTTTTTTTGTAGAAAGCGCTATTTGTTGGAAACTATATAGATAGCGCTTGTCTAAACAAGCGATGTGTGTAAAGTGTCATTACACAACGCTTTTTTACAAGCGCTATCTATTAATAGACATCGCTCCAATAGACAGCGCTTTTTAAGCGCTATCTATTAATAAAAAAACGCTGTCTATTGACAATTTTGATGGAGTGTCGGATTCAGCGGATGCTCGCACTTGTGGTGGATACCTCTGCTCACCCCCGAGTTATGTGTTACAAGTGTTACAATGAATCAATTTCCCTCATAAACAAGATTAGCCCTTAATGAATTTCAGGCCTCCTGCTACTCTCACCACAGGAGTCAGTCCGCTCTATGTGAGACTAACTGACTCCTTAGAGTGTCAGGATGCAATCCTTACCTTGAATCCTTACCAATTTATATAGATGGGACACCACCATGGACACCCACTAACAGGGACCATGGAATTACGTCCTGACCATTGAAGCACGACCCTGAAATCCTACCTAGGGATTTCCAAGGAATTACACATTGACACGGACCAAGCATACCAAACCAATCAATAAAGATTTATTACACATACACATATTCATCACATACCATCTCTTGATAATTCCCCCTTTTTCATTTCTTTCCCAGTGGTTCCATACCCATCATTTTCTCTCAAAACATAGTTATGGGATTTCAGTTCATGCCAATACCATGCCACTTTAACACCAACCATCTCATTTAGTTTACATGCCAAGTTCATACCATACCCATCATTCACCATCCATGAATCATATCACTCATACATAGCAGTTCATTATATATTTTTCATCATAGTAATCATACCCAAGCAAGTACCAGTCATCCAAGAACAATAAACAACCAATCATCACACTGCCTCGCCCAACTCCTCGCTCAGGCTGAAGGGTCTCGCTTAGGCGAGGGCTCGAAAAGGGGAACAGTAGCTCACGCGGGATCTCGCTTAGGCAAGACCCCTCTCGTTTGGGCGAGACGCTCGCTCGCTCAGAACGGACATGGGTTGCCTGAGCGACCGCTCGCGTGAAGCAGCTTGGACGAGCCTCTGTTGATCTCGCCTAGGCGAGACATGCTCGCTTGGGCGAGAAAACCAGTGCTCACTATTGTTCTCTCGTGCACGACCACTCAACAAATTGCCAATGGCTCAAAATTATCATACACAGGTTCACATCACATACTAAAAATATTTAAAACGGTAAAATAGTGGCACAAACATCATAACTCAAAAGAAAGGGCGGACCCTAGCTTTCCGTACCTGGAAAACAAGCTAGCGAAACACTCTGACACGCACACAGTGAGCACGACTGTCCCTAGGATGGTTAAAGAGCTGAAACAAACGGTAAAACAGGAAAAGGGACGAGTCATTACAAAACCCTAACGGTAAACAATGAACATAGGCCTAGAAAAGGGGAAACATGAGCTGAGGAGTGACTTATGTGGAGTGGAAGAGTCAGAGTTCGCTTGGGGAGAGTTGACGGCTAACCCTAGTAGAGCTCTGAAAACGTAAGGGAGGTAGTGTTTAGGTTCAGATTGACAAAGTGAGGCTGAAAGGAAACTCTAGCAGCTTTAGGGCCTTAGCACCCTATGGACCACCCTTTAGGCCCAATAGATTAAGGTCAACCCTTAAACATTAGGGCAGAAAATTAAAAATGGGCCTTACAAACGTGACAACATCTTAATAAATGAAAAAAAATTTAATATGACTTGGAAAAAAAAGAAAAAAAATTAATGTAATTAAAAAGTAAATATTATCAAATTATCAAAATATCATAATCTTTTAAATAAAACCTCAAGAGGTAAAAAATTATTAAAACTTGAATATTTTTATTTTAATCAATCTTTTTGTTTTTAAAAATTAAAATCAAATAAATCTACACGCTAGTGTAACGTCCCATTTAATAAATAAATCTAATTAAACAAAATGTCGCATAATTTATAAAATCCCAAGAGCACAAGGTTTAAAGTATAAAGGATCATACAATCATCCAAATATACTAATAATGAAAATAAGGCATTATACAATGCCATAACAGAAAGAATAAAAGGTTCACAGTTATACAAAAGAGTTTGCTCATGAGCCAAATATTACATAGGCCATAGTGCCTTAAAAGGATACTTGGAGTAAGGAGATCCCACCCAAGATAAGCTATGTTGCGGGGTTTCCATCACCCTGATGACCACTAAGGGTTCCCACATCTGCTCACATCAATAAATTGATGATCATCGCAAATGGAGAAAACCACACAAGCAACAGAAAGGGTAAGCCAAAGTAAAAAAGTTTTATCATACAATTGAGCATGTAATTTAAAAGTCAAGAATACATGAATCAACCAAACATGTGATAGCAACCAAGCAAGACTCTAAGACTCAATTATCCGGATACATATAATTAGTCGGATTCACTGGATGCTTGCACTTGTGGTGGCCTTTACTGCTCTACAGAGCCATTGCCAATGGGTTTCACCCTACCACGTACAAGGTTAGCCTTCAAACATCTAATGCCATTATCCTGCCAAAGACTAGGGCCTCCTACTACTCTCACCACTTGAGTTAGTACGCTCTTCATGAGACTAACTAACTCTTTAGAGTTTCAGGATGCAATCCTTACTTGAATCCTTACTTAATTATATACTGAGGCACCACCATGAAACCTTACTAAGAGATTTGTGGAATTACATCCTTAACATGAGGCACCACCATGAGATCTCATGAAGAGATTCATGGAATTACGTCCTAAACCATAAAGCACCACCATGAGATCTCACCAAGGGATTCATGGAATTACGTCCTAAACCATGAGGCACCACCATGAAATCTCACCAAGAGATTCATGGAATTACGTCCTAATCCATTCCATAGTCATGTCTCACAAACTTAACATAGAACTATCATGCATAGCAAATCTCATGCCAATATTCAACCAACCATCTTATCATGTTCTAGACGCACAATCATACCAAACTCATGAATTACAGTCCCAATATATCATATATAGCATATATGGCATCATAACTTGAATTGTTTAAAGCACACATCATCCAATCATGTGACACACACTCATATACACTCAACTCTGTCAATCCCGCTCAGGCTAAAGAGCTCTCGCTCAGGCGAGCGGAATCCCTCGATTAAGTTACTTGCTCTCGCTTGAGCGAGACTGCAAACATAGGCACGTCGAGGTCTCGCTCAAGCTAGTTCATCTCGCTCAATCGAGACCACTATCTCTCAAGCGAGACCACTATCTCTCAAGCGAGTGGCCTTCGCTTAGGTGAGCCCTCGAAACAGAGAAGGGGGTGAGTTGTTGCTGTTCTCGCTTAAGCGAGAGCTTTCATTTGAAGCGACCAACCTGCTCGCCTAGACAAGTTCAGTAGAACTCACTACCCTCCCTCGTGAAAAACCAGATTCAAACCATCATAATAGTGCAAGAAACATGTTATCACGTAATAAACAATATATGTTCTTACGGAACCGAGGTCTGTAGTCCACAAATCGGTCAAAGGTCTTGATCGTCTTGCTTCGGGTCGGTCTTCTCTTGCTTCCAAGGGGACTTGAGGGAGGCACAGGGGACCTGCAAAAGACACTCCGATGCCTAAGTCAACACTGGTGATGTCAGGGTTTCAGAGAATAATTTAATGCGTAATCAATGCATAGAACAGTGTGCTATTTATACCTTTTTACCTGTGGGTCCTACCTGTGATGGGCCTTTGGGCCCAATATCTCTCTTATGGTTATTTTAAGATCCAGTGTTAACGAGGGAATTTACCAAGGGTCCTTCGAATGTTGGCGGTGCCCGGTATTCGGCCATGAGATGCGTCGAGGGTAGTTTTCCTTCAGAGGGGTGCCTCTCGCAAGGTAAGCGGCCACGGGGTTTTGGTTGTAAGCCGTGTTGTTCAGAAGGAGCGTCTTCGTGAAAAGGAGTGTGAGGTTAGGTGAGGGTCGTGTTCTCCATGTGGAGGTGTCCTTGCGTTGTAGGCTGCCATCATGCCTTCTGGGGGCCGTGTAGTTCTAGATGAAGGCGTCCTTGCGTGGCAGGCGGCCATCGTGTCTTCTGGGGGCCGTGTACTCGGGTACGGTTGGGACAGTATACATCAACCACCCAACACGTAAAAGAAACCATACAGGCACAATAACTTCAAAATAGTAGAACCCTAGCTTCCCTTACCTGGATAATGATAGCCAAAGACACTGACACCTAAGCCAACGAGCACTAAAGCTCTAGGATGAGATTCAAGAGCTGGAAACACTAACACAGATTGAAAACGAGGTTATCAAGATGAACCTCTGTTGGGAACCACGAAAATAAGACTAGAGAAGAGAGGATATGTGTTGAAGACCAACTTACGTGGAGTAGAAATGGGGTTGAGCTAGCTTGAAGAGGGATGGAGCCAAACCCTAGCAGAACTCTCTTGGAGGAGAAATAAGAGAGTGAGTGAACTGCTTTGGAAAAGTGCAGAATGAATGGGAGCAAGTGGTTGTAAGAGGGGTCTTGGGTACCTTATGGGCCAGCCTTAGACGCAACAGATAAGATCAGACCCTTAAACATTAAGGGCAGAAAAAGTGGACCTTACATTCTCCCCAACAACAAAAATTTTCGACCTCGAAAATTCACTGATGAGGTTGGAGGAAAACTATGTTTTCCCCATTTTCTCTAACAACCACCACTTTGACATGACTGATATAATGACTCCAACACCTATAGTCACTAGAAACTTTGCCTCTGTGCTAAGTGATATGTGTTCAACGATGTAGATTGGTTTAGTCACTACTCTCGAAGCAACTCCCAACCTCCAACCTTAAAACTGGAATGCTCCTTCATACCCGACCAACCAACTTGTTTCTGATATACCGACTCACCTTCCATATGCTCTCCACTAACTTTGGTAGGTTTTTACCAACATCTCCTTTAATCTCAGGTCTCAAACTAAAACATGTTAGTTACCACTTCACATAACCTTGTTCTCTGCTTTAAGCATCACTCTACTGAGTTGATCACACTTGACTTCTAGCATCAACGCTCTTGACCACTTTTATGCATAACGACACTCATAACATCTTGCTTCCTTTGTTGGCTTCAACCAAGGTAACAAAGTTCACTACCAAGTTATTCCATTTCCAATTTAAAACTTTCAACTATTTTAACCACCATATTAATTTTGGCATCCTATCTTCATTTTTGATCTCTTAACTTGTAACCATCATTCTGCAAAAACCTCTGAACAATAACTTTCCTTGACCTCAAATCTCTAGTTTGGCCTGTACTAAGCAACTCTATGATACACCTCAAACTAAGATTGCCCGATTTGCCTTTTTCCCAACCTTTTTGAGAAACTCACTCGTTTGTGCCATGTGACTAGACTAATGAAATCACCTCACACCTTCTCTTCCCAACTCAAACATTTATACTTCTCCACCAACTGTTACTCTTACCTTGTCAAGCCCAGATCTTGAGTTCCCTTCTAAGAGTAAGCACCTACTCTTACTTCCTTACTTCTAGGTTGGCACCCTAACTTGAAACCATAACTCAACCATCTCCTATTCCTCTTGTCCAACTTCCTATGTGCAACTCTACACTTCCAACTCTGAATGATCATTGAACACTCTTAAATGATACTCACAAGAACGAAACCTTCGATGTTTTTAAAGAACCAGTCTTCGTAGTAACTACTAGGTCATAGTAAGATAGTTCTTCTTGTAATGTCCCTACTGGAAATTACTTAATTAAAATAAATAAATAAGAAATGAAAATCAAACGACAAAATTTTATTATTTCCAAACTCGGGAAAATTTAAAACATTATTCAATGTGCCAAAATTTGATTAAAGCTAAAGTAATAATCTTATTACAATTTCCAAAATTCGACAAAATAGAAGAAAACATAATTTATTTCCTAGATCAAGTCCCCAAGCTAGCCCTTTCTCCGTCTCTATGCATCGCCAACATCACCTGTAATATTATCTGCTCCCGTGTATCAAATCAAACGATCATCGCCAAACACAAACAAAAAGGGTGAGCTCATAATGAAAATAACACACACATTAATAATATCAATTACCCAACTAATTTAGTCTACTTAATTCTTGGCCAAGACCTTAATACCTCAAGGCTTTTAAACTTCAAATCACACAAATAGTTAGCCTTGGATTAAGGATTTATGATGGTCACACGAACCTCCCCGCTCGTGGTCCTGCCTCTACGAACCTCCCCGCTCGTAGTCCTGCTCTACGAACCTCCCCACTCGTAGTCCTACTCTACGAACCTGCTCGTCCGTAGTCCAACACACGTGATCCACGAGTTACGTACCTCCCCGCACGCAACATCTCTCAAGTGTGAGCACGGAACATACGAACCTACCTCGCTCATATCCCCACATGAGAGTATCAGGATATCAACTTCCCCACTCATACCATCACGTGTTCACCACCATGCATGAACTTACCTACTCATGGCACAACATCCCTTGATCCAAGTATCACATCAATGCATGAAAAAAACACACACAAGCCACTGACCACAAACCTGTGCAGACCGCCTGGCAGAACATCCTCGTCGCTAGGCGCTAGGCTCCAGATAACCCCACTGTTTTAGGGTCTGTCGCCTGGCGAAACACACCTTGCCGCCAGGCGCCACGCGGTGTAGGGACTTCCTTGGAGGTCCTATCGCCTGACGCATACAACCGAACCGCTAGGCGCTATACTAGTAGCGATATCTACTGATTTAGCACCCCAAAATAGATTGGCTTAGAGCCCAAAGTATTTCCTAAAGTCCAGAAATACACTTGTCACTTAAGGTTAGACTCATGGTAATATACATTTCTCACAGGGCTCAAATGTCTATCATTCATAATTTTCAATTCCCTTATTCAAATCCTATGATTTTACCAAGTCCTTTAACATTGCATAATACCTCAATGAAGCTCATGGAAAAGGTCCACCAATTCCAGGACATAAATAATTAAACTACCTGCTGCTTCCCTACCGAAATGATGCCAACCTTTTATTCAATCTCTTCCACCCAAAGCTACACCAATTTATGATTTAAACCTTACCCGAATAGATAGTAAGTGTCCAAAAATCATAGTTTTATATCCAACAGAACATTACCTTTTCCTAGCACCTCCAAACTTACCATCAACATTATTCTTATCATGTTCACAATGTCATATGCAGACCCACTCTCACATACTAATAATTTATACACCTTCATATTCTTTTCAGTATAGCCTTCGACTTACCACAATTTAGTTTAATATTCTCGTCCACCTAAATTTATCATAAGATCCCATACACCACTCTCGGCCTCTACACCATCAGAACACCAAGTTGGAAAACCCCCAATTATCGCCTAGCGGTAAATAATGCACCGCCAGACGACGTAACAGGTCTTGGAAGCTTCCCAATTTTTCCCTCTATGTGAAGAACCCCTACGTTTTTCCCAACCCGTCTCACCATTCCACTAGGTCGAACCCTTATGCACATCTAGAAAAAAAATGCACATAGATGGATACGAATACTTAATAATCAGACACATAAATCAATTCCTAATTAACTTTGCTCCACCTCTATCACTAATTCCATGGTTATGCCACACCTTTGATATGAAACTTTAGCACCAAATCCAATTATTCAAATTATATTAGTAAAAATGAAACATAGTACACACCAACCAATTCCAGAATTTACAATGACTTCTGCATCACAACACCACAAAAATTGTGCAGAATAATGTCGCACTGCCTGACGGTAGTTCATCACCACCTGATGGTTCATAGCAGAACCCAAAAACTGATGTGTTGCCTGGCGGCACATTCATGCCAGCCAAGCCGTTGCTGAGCGAAAACCAAGAATTTTGCGGAAAGCAACATAAACGGAAGGGGATTTCATACAATTTCATTCATACAAGGCACAATAGATTATATATAATTAAAAACATAGGCAAGCAGCTCCCCTTACATTTAAAGTATGATTATCATGTTCCCATATTTGCCCAAAATCCGTCATGATCATGGAACACCTAGTCATAGTGATATCATGAATAATGGCCTTTTTCACACACTTATAACATCATAAACTTGAGCTAACATATATAGGTTCATATATTCAATATAGCTCAACAAGCACTACCAAAACATACTCATCAATCACACATCTATATTATATATATATATATATATATATATATATATATATATATATATATATATATATATATATATATATATATATATATATATATATACATTCACCAATCAAAGCCATACCAGCACTTAAGAACACTTAATCATCCATAAATAATAATACTATTAGGGAATTAAAACAACCAATCATGAGTGATGTATATCTCTAGATTCAGACCTCCGATGCAAATCTCCACTATTCAAAGTGAATAACAACATGTTATGAATCACCTGTCAAACTTTCACCTAAATTGGACGGTTACCAAATCGGGAAACGCAGTTTTATGAAAACTGCACAAACAAGAAAAATTTGTGTCGCCTAACGCCCAAAAATGAAGAGCTTGGCGTCTGGCGGTATAAAACCTGCGCCTGGCGGTCCCTGTTGCACTAAAAGTACGAAAAATTACATTTTTGCACAGTGTTCACATCGCCTGGCAAAGTCACCCTTGCTGTCAGGCGGTTCATCACAAAAAACCCAGAATTGGGTTAATATTCATGCGTCGCTTGGCGGCACATTCAAAGCCGCTAGACGGTTTCTGGGAATTTTCCAAAAACGCGTAAAGAGAGAGATTTTTATCATACAAAGGCATCACATTCATACATTATAACACGTAAATAAGTACAAATCATATACACATATAAAGGAACTCCCCTAACCTGGAATCCTTGCTCCCAAATGGTCTTGCCAAGCCTTTCTTTGAAGAGGTCTAAGAACCTTCCTCTCCTCTACCAAAATTCTTAGCTTCCACTCTTCCAAAAGCATGTTTTGATGTCTTTGAAACCTCTCCCTTCAACACCATGAAAATGCAGTGCTAATTCCCCCTCTAATTCTCTTCTCTCTCAAAGTTAATGTCTCCCTTAATCACCATTTCCTACTAAAACGAAAATTAATTAAAATTTGCTTAATGGTTATTCAATAACCATTAGTAGAATGTCTCTCAACCCATTAGGCTGCCTCTATTGGCAGCTAGGGTTCCTTTGCCTTGTCATCTCCATGCCAAATGAAATTTTGGCAAAAAGAAAGTTAATTTCATTCTTAGCAAGGTTTGAACCCACAACCATTCAATTACAAAGTCAATGCACAACAAATTCAACCAATTCATGTTTCGTGATAATTCCTAAAATTTTAGGATTACATTATCACTAATCACATTCAAACATATCCTTAAAATAATGCACGATTTAAAATAGCATACAATTTGGCATACATAGGACTTGAACCCATGCAATTTCACACCATTAAGTACTCTTAACCATTTGAGCTAGTACTTCTCCACATCATAATAATTCGCATTAAATGCCATGAAGGCTCTTATTACCCTCATTTATTAAATAATTATTTATTTAATTATTTAAATTTCTCGGGTCTTACACTTCTCACGCACCTCTTACCATCCATAAGCACCATTTGCCACTATCCTGTTGCGCTACTCTGATCCATACACAAGGTCACTTATTTGTTCACTCAAAATGATGATCTTTTCATGTCTACCATGACCAGGAAGCAATTGTCGTTGAGAAAACTTCCTCAAAACCTCTATAAAAGTTGCAAAACTCTTCAAACTCCCCTTTTTATAGCCTTAGCATTCCATTTCTCAACATCGTATCCACCCTTCACTACAAAAAATCGTGTAAGTTGTGACGTTTATTTTTGTATATTACGACATTTTTAAACGTCGTTATTTACGCGCGCGGCGTTTTCTGAAAACGTCGTAATTCTTGCCGTCACAAAATATAATATGGCGTTTTAAAGTGAAACGCCGCAACAAACGCCATTTTATACGTTGTATAAAATGACGTTTTTAAGAAGTAATTAATGACAGTTAAAAATGACGTTATTTACTTACTGAAAAACAAATCCAATGAAAAGAACGACACTTATAAATGTCATAATTCACATTGTATTATTACATTTATAAATGTTCCTATTATAAATAATTCTTAAATAAAATATTTTATTATTTATTATTATCCACTTATATTTATAATTTTTTAATTCAA
>Ga0209589_1011286_pt1 | contig 12657 bp, 6 predicted proteins | sample CowpeawhiteBW_FD_187525 | JGI IMG/M metagenome (GOLD analysis project Ga0209589, IMG submission 187525) | Root nodule microbial communities of legume samples collected from California USA - Cow pea white BW (SPAdes) (version 2) | ecosystem: Host-associated > Plants > Roots > Nodule | place: USA...
GACAACTATAAAGTTATACACAATCTAACTAGTCCTGTACATAGGAAAAAGAAACCTATTATTATAAAAGTTCAAACTTATAAAAGTGGGTATAATATTTAATCGGTTAAACTTGGCGACTTACATGCACACTAATTTCTTTTCCGAAAATGTGATACCGTAAAATTAATATCACTACAAAACTTAGCGCATTTTCCTGCTTCGGACAGACCATAGTACAACCTCTTGAAGAGAGAAAGCTTGGCAGACCAAATTTGTATCACATTCCAACAACTTCTAAATTTGACACTTTTAGCATATTCAATGGCATGATAGCTCCCATAAACTCAACAAAAAAAGAAAAAACGCATTTAGAACTCCTAGAAACTCGGTAAGACACTTGCTTTTTATTTATCTCAAATCTTAATTGTAGGGGAATACAATTCTCACATGATCTCTTGGTTTCTTATTCCCCAACAGAGATGCACAAAATTGGATCCTCTTCTGTATTAGGTAATCTTAATTCTCTCTAACTTCATAATACATTTACATAATCAAATTGACGTACACATGTTATCAATTTTTTCTGCATATGCATTAGATACAGAACAGACCATGTAACAAACACTAATAATCATTGTGAAAACTTGCACTAAGCAGTGATTACGTTCTTTTACAACATCAAGAACCCACGAAGCAAATACTCTCATGCCAATGCTGTATGTAGACTCGCTACCATCTATCCCTCTAAAGCGCTATATTTTCCTCTATCATTACAATACCATAAAAAATCTAAACTTCTACTTTCTTCTATCCTTACAAGGACCGTAAGATTTACTACAGTAGAGAAAATATACAGAATTTAGAAGGCACAAAGCACAGATTAAACTATAGTAGGTGTCATAATGACCCTTGTTAATGTTGCTTGAAACCCAACTCTCATGTCCTCCACCTCCAGTAACCCTGTCCACAACACTCAGAATCAAACTTGCTACCAAACTTGCAACAGATAATCCAAGGCCACTGAGAGTGGAAGCAAGACTAGACATAGATGAAGGTAGCTCAGTGAGGAAAAACTCACTCTGTCCTATTACAGTTAAGCTCTCAGCCAATCCATTAAGGATTTGGCGAGGCAAAAGCCACAAAGCAGACATCTTCACCACAGCTTCTGCTTTATCAGAATACCCTTGCTCGATGGCAATTTTTCTTCTGATGCTCTCTACAATCGCAAGGGATGCAATTGATATGCAGCTTGTAAAAAGACCAATTCCTATCTTTTTCTTTGCTCCTATCTTTACCGGGTACCCTCTTATCTTTGATGCCACAGGGACTAAAATGCGATCATAGATTACAACCCAGAGGACCAGAGATACAATCATAAATGACACAAAAGAGCCTGCAGGAATTTCAAAATTTGAAGTGATGTGTCGATCCATGGAAGATGCCTCTAGTACCAGAAAGGAACCTTGACTCATGTTCACACCCATCATGATTCCTGTTGACCATATTGGAACTACCTTCACCAGTGCCTTCAGGTCTTCCACTTGCTCCATTGTGCAAAGATTCCATGGATTCCTAGCTCTTCCCTCTGGTGTTAAATCCTGTGAGGGATTTCTAACTATGCATGCTTTGTTCAGAAACCTGGCAAACAAAGTCACTGCTTCGTTAAGCCTTGTCTCTCAAACATATGAACAAAAGAAACACAACATACCTTAAGTTTTCAGTTGGCATTACGAGATCAGAACCCTTCTCTTGGTGGTAGTATGTACCATTCTCGGTCGATGACTGAAGAAATCTGTTTTTGTAAGAGGCAACAAGAACCTGTGCTAAACCACTTAGCATGTTCCTTTTAACTTCCGCCATTACATAAAACGGAGAAGCTAAGAAAAATGATAGAGTTGCTATCAACATTAGGATAGCGGGAACTCCAAATCCCACTGTCCACCCCATGTAATCTTGAATGTAGACAACAACAGTTAAACCTATTAGTGATGACATTGAAACAGAAGCATAGTACCAGCTGAAGTAGCTCTCTTGGATTCCTGCATCTTTGTCCCTCTTGCTCAACTGATCAACACCAAAGGCCAAGGAGGATGATCTTATGCCCCCAGCTCCAATGGACATTAGGGCAAATGAAGAATGCAAGATCAAAACTTGAAGTGCTGTTGGAGAGTTATCGCAGCTGTCGGTTAATTGGTTACAAAGTGGCTTTGACAAAGGAATCAAAGTTGTTATCCATAGAAGAATCATCCCCTGCACAGCCCCAACACAAACAAGGTTCAGAAAACATTATATCAGAGGCAAGCTTTTAAAAACCCAGGAATTATGGTTTATCCATTACAGTTGCATACAGAAATCACATTGTACAGAACAAAGTGAACTTTAAATCTAATTCAATCTTATGGTCTGTAACAAAGGGTTTATACATATAAATATTATTAAATTGTCTTATCTTTAATCAATGTGGAATTTTCAACTGTGTCAAAGCTGCAACCCTTGATATAAGGGAGAAAATTACCAGTAAGCTTGCAACAGATCCAAAAGCAATCATGGAATATCGACCCACATAGGAGTCTGCAAGGACAGCACCAATGAATGGAGTGAAATTTGAGACAGCAGACCATAGCAGGAGAAAATTGGTGGCTCCTGCAGTTTGCATGCCATACTCTCTTGTCAAGTACAATATCATGTTAGGCATTAACCCAAGACTGGCCAGTCTCTCAAAGGCCTCATTTGCTGCCACAAGAACAACACCAATTAGCACATTTTCATTATCACGCATCTGAAGAAAAAAGAATGGTAACTCGTTCATTACCTATGATGAAAGGTAAGGTTCTGAAGCCACCCTTTGCATTGGAACTCTTCTTGCTAAGAAGGGGCTCTTCCATCACACTTTCCATTTCTGAGAAATTTTCCATTACCAGAGACACAACAGAAAGAGATTGTGTGGAGGTGAATTAAAGAGCTATGACACTGAACAATACCTTATATGTTACACCAAAATGGGGATGTGGGCCACTGAGTTATGCCTCTAATATGTTTCTGGAAGAGACATGTGACTCTGAGATAGGAAAAGAAGAGTCATGAATTATTTTCCATATAAATAGCAATGTTTTGACCACTAATTTAAATGCAGCACTACAAATCTCATAAATTATGTTGTGATAAAACTCGATTAAATTAAAATAAAACGTTATGATAAAGTCTTATGTTGTAAGTCAGGTGAATGAGTGTGGGACTAAACAGTTTTCTCTTCAATGTTAAGCACATTGAAAGCCATAACATTACATGAATCTAATATAGTATAATTTGATTAGATTTCAAGTAATAATGAAAAGTGTGCTTCAAAGAGGATAGTGTTACATTTTTTATGTTAAATGACCGGACATAATTAACACTGGTGTTTTTTTTATATTAAGATTCGCTTTTATATAGGTTTATATCAATTCAAACCTTAATAGTAAATCCAATGATGGAAAAGAAAAAGTCTTTTTTCCACTGTTGAACCTTGCTTCAGGAATACACTTCTGGTTTCCTGTGTGGATACTCTGCATAGTTGTGTTCTCATACTGTTAGGTAGCAATATTCCTTTCTTCATCTCATAAAAAATTAACTGTTAGTTTCAATTACCTTTTTTTTATTATAGCATGGACACCAATTGGTTCGAAGATAAAAAAAGTAATGACTCAGATAACTGCTTTAAACAAAATGATTCCTTAGCGTAACGTGAAACACTCCCTTTGTTCCAAAGATTTCTCGATGAATGAACTACTTTAGCTCTGATTAATATAATAAGTGTGATGCTCTTTAAGCACTTTTCAGATCCTGAAATCGGTTTTGGCAATACACTACTCTATTTTTGATTTTGAAGTTTAGGTGAGTACTTTGCCAGAAAACATGTTTGTAAATAAAATAATCATAAAAAATTATACAAATACTGAAAGTTAGAGTCCACGTTCAAACAAATAGAACAATTAAGAAATTGTTAAAGTAAGCTTAAATATAAAGTAGTAGGGTTTAAAAAATTTATTTATCCAAACAATCGAAAATTGAAAAAAAAAAATTAAGATTGTTATAGAATTTTGTTTTCACGAGGTTTGTTTGAATTTTAAAAATTGACTCGAACCAGTATTATAATATATATATATATATATATATATATATATATATATATATATATATATATATATGTGGAGACCCAAAAACTTCAATTCTTAATCTCTCTGCCACCCACACCACTGAACTTCATTTACACAGCACTGCACCTCTTCTCCCTCTTCTCTTCCTCTACCTTCTCTTTACCAAAACTTGAGTTCACTCTTCATCTGTTGCAGAGTCCAGACCTGAGACTAGTTCAGGATCTCCTCTTTCATCTACAATTCTCCCTCCTCCATGTAAGTTGTTCCTAACCTTTGCATTTTCCTCTTTAATTCGAAAATTTGTAGAATCCCTTTCTACTGTTGGGAATCCTTCTCATATTGGAACCTGTAATTTCAGCTCACTGAGTGGTACAGCTGAAGCTCTTGGGTGGGAGGATCCTAACTAATTAGAAGGATATATATAGGTAAGGGAAGCTAACCAATCTCCTTAATTCGAATAGGAAATTTGTAGATGAGTTTGAATTACATGTTTGATTGATAAGCTGGTGTTTGAATTGCATGATTAATTGATTTTGATTGAGATAAAATGACCCACCGCATGAAGGAACATGTTCGTGACCTGGTATTTTCGCCTAGGCGAGTGACGCTCGCCTAAGCGAAAACAACAGGGAACGCACCTCTGTTCCTGCGCGAAGTCTCGCCTAGGCGAGCTGGGTCGCCTGAGCGAGATAACGATCTCGTCTGGGCGAACCAGCCTAGCCTGAGCGAGAGTTCGCTCAGTTTTTCTCTTTTGCCACTGTTAGTATCTCGCCTAGGCGAGACTGGCTCGCCTGAGCGAGATAACCTCTCGCCTAGGCTAGACTTTTTAGCCCAAGCGAGAGCTACTGCAGTAGTGGTGCTTCAAATCTGTTTTCTTTGGTAAAAATGTATGTTTTAATGCATCTTTGTGCAATTTAGGCCCTGTATGATTGGAATGCTACCAGTGATGTATTGTATGATTAAATTGGATGAATATAAGTTATGAGAAGATGAGGTTAAAATGGAATTTCAAGGGAAATCCAAGTGGAATTGTAGTGTGTGTGTGTAAGGATTTAAGGAATCTATAATGGTTGGTATCCTGAAACTCCAATAATCATTCAAGCTCAGATAGAGTAGAATGGATTATGTCGTGAGAAGTAGCAGGAGGTCCTCGTCGTCGGACTTGATCAAGTCTTAGACGTGCAAGGGACTTACCCTGGGAACGGTCGGGTGAATACTCCATGTGTCTAGACTCTGCAGAGTCTGGGAACCGTTACAGGTGCAAGCCACCAAGAGTTCCAACGTCACTTACACAATCCGGATATCGAGTCTATAAATTATGATTGAATTATATGCTATGAATGATTTCTCTGATTGCGAAGTGTATTGATGTTGTTTCTTTCAGTTAGCTTACCCTTCTTGTTTGTGTTGTCTGCTTTTGCATATTATCCCTTTTGCAATGATCACCTATGTTTGGTGGGAGCAGAGCTGAAACCAGATGGAGATACCCCCTCTTGAGTAGAAGTTGGAGCCTGGCAAGGAGTGTCCACTATAGTTTAGATTTCTACTGTATATTTTGAGGGTTTGGGTGTAGTTTAGCATCCTTTCTACCTACTCTACCTGGTGTATGTATGTGTATATAGATGTAGCAGTGTGGAGGACTGTACTAGATACATATACCTTGTGTGTGTGACCGTTACCCTTACTATCTGCTATGTTTGATTATATGATATAATGTTTTGTTTGATAGTATGATAAACTATTAAATGAGATGTTACAAAAAATATATATATATATATATATATATATATATTTAATATATATTTAATATATATTTTATTATTATTATAATATTAATAATATAATAACAATAATTTATATATTTTCACCTAAATTTATTATAAAAAATCTTAAAATTATTAAATAAATTCGTGATAAATTTGACTTATCAACAAAATTTATCTATGAATTCAAAAATTTAATTTTCGTCGATAATACAAATTTTAATTATCAATACCTATTTCTGTTGATAAAATCCAAAAATAAATACATATTTTAAATTTATCGATAATTGACCAAATAAAAATATTTTATTATTTTCATATCTTTTTGTTAATTAATAAATTCAATCATTTAATTTTTTATAACAATAATTTTAATTATAAAAAACTTTTATTCGATATTTCTTTTCTTTTACCATATCATTTTTTTATTTTTTTTTATTTTTAATTTTTATGTTAAATAATGAACTTATTCATTCAAATTTATTGTTAGAATTAAATTAAATTATTGGAATTATTTATTCTAATTATTTTCATAGAGTAAAACTTTTATTACTACTAATTATTGCATTTTATTATCTTTTAAAATTTTGTGTTAATTCATTTATTTAATTATTTTTAATAAAAATAATTTTAATTATAGGAAACATTTATTTTAAATTTTCTTTCTTTTATAATATAAGATTTTTATTACTACTAATTAGTAAAATAATATTCTTTTTCTGATTTTTATGTTAATTTAAAGATACATTTTATTTTTATTTTTATCTCTCTTCTTTTTTCGTTCCTAATAAATTTTATTTTTATTATATCATAATCAGTATTAAATAATATCATAAAATATGTAATTCATAATTAGTTTAAAAATCTATTAAAAATCCATATTTGACCAAATTAAAAAATTGATGAATCTTAAAAAGAAATCCTAGTTGTCTACTTCCCCAAACCATTTTAATTATAGAAAAAATTTATCTTAAATATTTATTTGAAGTTTTCTTTTTTGTATAGTATAAAGTTTTTCTCATCATAATTATTGATATTTTATTACTCTTTTAACTTTTGTGTGTGTTAATTAATTAATTTATTTAAATTTTATTAATAAAAAAATTTTAATTATAGAAAAATATTTATTCTAATTTTTTTCTTTTTTATAGTATAAAAATATCTTCATCATAAATTATTAATATTTTATTACTCTTTCAATTTTTGTATTAATTAATTAGTTTAATTTTTATTGATAATTTTTTTTTAAATTTTATGTTAATTAATTAACTAATTTAAATTTTATTGATAAAAGAATTTAATTATAAGAAAAGATGGATTTTAAATTTCCTTTCCTTTTTTCTACTGTAACTTTTTTTATCATCAGGTATTGATATTTTATCACCTTTTAATTTTTGTGTTTATTAATTAATTAATTTTTGGCAAATGTTTATTCCATTTTTTTGAATTTTAATTAATTCATTCAATCAACATTAGTTGTTGATTTAAGATTATAGAATTTTATTTTATTCTGTAAATTTAAATTTATTATTTGCAAAATTAAATAATAATAATAATTATAATTATAATTATACAAATTAATTTTTTTAAATTTCATTTGTAAAAATAATTTTAAATATACGAAATATTTATCTCAAATTTTGTTTACAGTATAATAAGACTTTTTGTCATTATTGATCATTGATAGAAAATATTTATTCTAAATTCTTTTTCTTTTATAGTATAAATTTTTTTATTATTATAACTCGTTAATATATTTATAACAGAAAATTTTTATAATCAATAAATTATTAAATTATTTAAGAGTATTAATGACCCATTTATGAATCGAGAAATACTTTTATTTTTTACATAAATGTAGAAAGGGTTACTTACTATATTCAAACATATTAAATATTTTATTTTATTTATTTAAATTTAATATTACAAAGTTAAAATATTAATGATTAATAATAATAATTAAATTTTGGTAGTAAGAATAATGTGAGATGGCCCAATTAGGTTGGCCCATTACAAAGTTTACGAGCATGATGAAGAAATCCTAATTTTCTCTACTTTTTTTCACAAACCTTAATTCTCTATTTCTCATTCTCAAGTGTCGTCAAAGGAATCCTTTCCAAGTGAAGTCTTTGCCGACAACATCTGCTACTATGGGAAGTCCCTCCGATGGTGTCGCCACCGTGAATGCCTCTTTCCAAGATAAAATAAGAAGATACTGTGTTGTTTTAATTTGTAATTAACCTAAAAGAAGCGTAGTAAAATATGTTTTTATTTTTTAATATTAATATTAGTCCTTTTAATTAAAGAAATTAATGCAATTCTGTGGACGCAGTTGACAACGAAGTTCATAGTTCCTTCATCTTTTTGTTTTAAATTTTTTTCAGGTTTGATCTAACCCTTGGGCACTTAGATTCTTTCTTTCTCTTATTTTCCTCAATACAAAATTAAAAAAAAAATAGGGTTAAATATGTTTTTGTCCCTTAACTTTTATTGAATTTTGGAATTAGTCCATTTCGAAATTTTAGATTAATTTAGTCATTTATCTTTCGAAATACGTGAATTTAATTCTTTTAATCAAATTTTGTTAGGTTTATTTGATGTTTCTTACCCTTTTCAAGATTGTATTCATGTTGTTTATATTGTTTAACACATTTTTATTTTAATGTTAAGTCAAATACTATTATGAAACACGCTTGAAATGTTAAATAAATTTAACAAAATATGATTAAAAGGATTAAATCAGCATATTTCAAAAAATGAAGCATTAAATTGGTCCAAAGTTTCGAAATGGCTAATTCCAAAATTTATTGAGGGACAAAAACATATTTAAGCAAAAAAAATGTAATGGTGTTCTTTAATTTAATTTATTAATGCAAATTTTATCTACTAATTTTATTTTGAGGGGGTGAGATTTCATCTTCAATTTATTTTGAAAATGCTGGGAATTCAAAGATTATATGTTTGATAATACTAATTTATAAATTAGTTGACATGTATGTATGTGTGTGTTTTTATTTGGACAAATAATTTTATTTAAATTGGTTTATCTAATCAGTATTAATTAAATTTATTTTTTTATTAGTTTCAGAAATTTATTTTTTTTATTTCCCAATTTAAAAATCATATAGTTACATTAGTTTCTCTGTTACATTTTTTCATTGTGTATATTTTCACATAACATCATGTAATATACCGTTAGTTCCTTTAATTGTAATGTTAATATTGTTTTTAATTTCAACTGCATATATACAAAATAAAATAAAATTAATTCAATAAATACTAAGGTTTTTATCTCCATGGAATTGAAAATAGACTGTTATCTTTGAAATTTTGAAAATATATAATATAGAAGAAAGTTAGATAAATTATCTTCTTTATCACAATAAGAATTTGACAGCAAAATTAAACTGAAGTGTGCACAAAAATCTTAAATGAAGTTTATAGTTTCATGAGAACACGAGGCCTATAACTATGTTAAAACTCTTAGTATATAAATTCTTTGAACAAAAAAACAAAAAAACAAAGTAATGTACGTAAGATTTGGCATCTTTTAGAATACTTAATATATAACACCATTTTCTTCCTTTCATTTCAATATCACGAAATTTGGTTGATTTGGATGAATGAAATTGTTTTCCTTTGAAACTTGCTTTATTGATTTTAGGTCATGCTTCGTGATATTAAGGTTGTGTTCAAGAAGAGGAATGTATTAGTGAGATTTTAATCTATGGCCTCCATTTTTTATCTTTTAAGAAAATTTAATGGAGTTTTTTTTTTTAAGTCCTTTAAACTTTACTTTATTGTATACATTCTTATTTTTACTTAAAAATAAATTATGCAAGAAAAGAAGTTTTCTTTTCTAGTTTTCTAAGTATGTCTTTTCTATTTTTTTTAAGTCCTTTAAACTTTACTTTATTGTATACATTCTTATTTTTACTTAAAAATAAATTATGCAAGAAAAGAAGTTTTCTTTTCTAGTTTTCAGAGTTAGAAAACAATGCAGTATGAATAAATTTAATTAAGGGTTAAATATGTTTTTTGTCCGTGAACTTTCAATGAATTTTGAAATTAGTTTATTTTGAAACTTTGGATCAATTTAGTCATTTATATTTCGAAATACGTAGATTTAGTCATTTTAATCAAATTTTGTTAGGTTTATTTAATGTTTTGTACGCATTTCAGGATTGTATTTGAATTGTTTATATGGTTTGAAATATTTGTATTTTAATGTTAAGTCAAGTACTATTATGAAATGTGCTTGAAATGTCAAATAAAATTAACAAAATTTAATTAAAAAGACTAAATTTACGTATTTTAAAATATGAATGACTAAATTAGTTCAAAATTTCAAAATAGACTAATTTTAAAATTTACTAAAAGTTAAGAGACACAAAATCATATCTAACCCTCTAATAACATATTTAACACTTTAATAAGAACGTACGATTAACAAGTAAAGTAAAGAAGGTGTAAGATTCCTAACACTAGGAACGATGCAAAGATTTATTTAAATTGTTTTGGCCATCGTCTGGGCACTAACCATTATGAAATACTTTAGGAGCCTGTAGTTAATTAGAGTAAGAAAGAGATATAAAAGAATAATGAGTATGAATTACTTACCAGTCAGTTACCATGAAGAAAAAAAGATGAGTATTAGGAAGACACCGTGATTCTTTTGTCGTCCACATACGAAGATAGAGAGTAAAAAATGGGGTGTGAAATTGTGAAGTGGTGGGATTACATGCACGTGGCTGCTGTCTCCGTCCTCTCGCATGGCGTATTCTGTTACTCCGAAACTCGATGTTGTTTTCTCCGATGTCGATGCTACATAAACGGAACCTAATATAATATGTTAATCGAGTGTGTAGGTTTAGAATAGTGATATGATGAAGGTGGAGGGAAAAGCGAGGTTGAGATGCTTTCAGAAATGGTGGTGAGGGGATAACTTGGATTCCCACAAATGCGAAAAGGTTGTAATGATAATTGTTTTCCATGTTTATTAATGTCCATGTGTGTCACGAGGGACCCGAGGTCACACTTTTTAAATCAAAACATCAACTCCTCCTTCCAAATTTTATCATTTGTAGTGCCATATTCTTCATCAATTCTTATGTTCAATTAATTTAAATCTAATAATATAAGATAAGGTTGGATTTATTTAATTTTTGACTTGCAGTTAAGTTTTATTTTTTTAATATATATCATTTATTGATTCTATTAATAACCCTTCAACTTTACAGAGCTCTGTAGAGCCCGATATGTCACCGGGGATCATGGTGCCCTGTCGGTTGGCAATACCGAGGGAGAAGGTGAGGTGACATTACAGCAGTCATGGTTAAAAATGGGATGGTTAAAGAAGGGTGAACAAAGGATTTTTTTTCTATAGTAGCACCTATACTAAAAATAATTAACCAAATAGCACATTGTATATTTTATTTACCAATTTAGCACATTTTTAGAAATAGGTTAGAATTATGTTATCGAATATTGACCTTTTCTTTTATTTTAAATTGTTCCAAATAGAGATGACAAATAACATGATCTCGTGGGTATTATCCGAACCCGTCCTTGTTTTGACGAAAAATTTATGTATTGACTAGATATGGGTATGAGAAATCCCCGATTTTTTTGATTGGGTATGGGGATGGAGATGAATATATCACCGCCATACCTCCATCATCTTTTAAATTATTAAAATATTCACAATTAATTAAGTAACCCTATATATATATATATATATATATATATATATATATATATTCTTTCTATTTTTTATTTCTTCTAAATATTTGGTTTGTCATGAAATTCATTCGCATCTTCAATATATTTTTTATCTTATCATAACTTTTATGTAATTATGTTAAAATGATGTATGTCAATTAAAAAAAAATTATGTCTAACATTTGAATATTTTATATTATTTTTTAATATTTTTATTTCTTGTATATTTTCCTTTCACATGATAATGTTTAATACTCTCAATTTAAGTGTTTAATAGGATAAACATTTCATTTACTAGGTAATATAAAAAAAATTCTTTACTTATTATTATTAATTTTTATTTCATTTGAACTCTTTTATTTCGCTAAAACAATTTTTGTTATTTCTCATTGAGTATATATGTTGATATTGGAAAAGTTTTCTTAGATCTCTAAGATATTTTTTGTCTTATCATACTCTTAATTATACATTTGTTTTTCTTTGTGCAATTCATTCCAATAGTCTCCAAATTGTTTATAATACACACATTTGTTAATTTTTTAATATTCTTATTTTTGTGTATTTTCATCATGTAGAATATTATTTCGATAAATTTTATCTAATTATTTTTTATTTTCTAACTCATTACAATCATACTTTAACTTTTTTCACTATAATTGTATAAATAATTTTTATTTACTACAATATAAAATTTTAATGTAATTGCCATGAATATTTTTTTTATCACCATCCAACATATATTGAAATTTAAAAGATACAAGATCTATGATTATTATGTTTATTATTTATTTTTTGCGTCATTTTTTTATCAACCATTGAGTATATATGTTGATATTTGAAAAATTTTGTTAGATCTCTAATATATTTTTCATCTTATCATACAATTAATTATATATTTGTTTTTCTTTGTGTGATTCCTTCCAATAGTTTCCAAATTGTTTATAAGACACACATTTGTTAATTTTTTAATATTTTTATTTTTTGTTTATTTTCATCATGTAGAATACTATTTCGATAAATTTTATCTAATTATTTTTTATTTTCTAACTCATTAC
>Ga0209589_1011291_pt1 | contig 12654 bp, 8 predicted proteins | sample CowpeawhiteBW_FD_187525 | JGI IMG/M metagenome (GOLD analysis project Ga0209589, IMG submission 187525) | Root nodule microbial communities of legume samples collected from California USA - Cow pea white BW (SPAdes) (version 2) | ecosystem: Host-associated > Plants > Roots > Nodule | place: USA...
TTTTTTTTTTTCAGTTTTAAAGTTTATATTTAAAAAAAAAAATTAGAAAAATTATAACACAGTTTATTATTGTTTAAATCAAGTTTTTGTTTTAAATTGAATCATTTAGCTTAAGTTAAGAAAACAGTACAAAATCAATGACTTTTTTGGTTATCAAAGAGAGAGAATGTTAAGTTATGTCGAATTGTCTATTACCAAAAAACATGTCAACCTATGGATTTAATTTACTATTATCCTGGTTTTGACTCTACTATTTGGTTATAACTATTGATTATTACACATGCTTAAATTGTGTAATAAATAACACATTAATATGATTCCTGAAAAATGTGTCTTGACAATACTAGAAGATAAAAGATTAGAAGACTTCACTCACTACCGTGAAAAGGTGAGACCAAATACTTTAAAAAGATTCTACCGCGTGTGGAAAACATCATGGGACACTGGACATAATGGATTTCATAAAGAATACCACAAACCAATATTACTGAAAAGACTAACAAGTGATTGAATCTATTTAGGTTTATTCTCTCATCACTTAGACACAGATTTACTTAAAAAAAATTATTAGTAAGTGATGAAGTTGTTCATTTCAATATATTTGAGATAAAGAGAGGAAGGAAGATGACATTCCTCTGTTCTTCAATCTTCTTTCCTAGACCATAATTTGAAGAGATAGATATAGGACAGATTATATTTATGGGTTCAGTTTATTTTTTAATTTAATTATTATAATAATGTGAAAAAAGACTTTTAAAATTATGTTTAAAAAATGATTAATAGCAAAAATTTAAAAATTATTATAAGAAAATGTTTAAAAATTAATTATTAATTTTAAAACTTTTTATAAATATTTTCTTATTAAAATATGTTATTTTAATTTATTTATTTTAATATTTTTTAAAAATAAATCTAACTCATCTAATTATAATTTTAAATTATTTTTAAAATCAAGAACAATTTAATAATATTGTTTTTTTTATTAAACTTAATTTTTAATCTATCATATACATCAACTCAATCATAAATTTTCACAAACTTTATCTCAAAATTTTCTATTTTTCCTATTTAAGGTCAATGGTCAAGAATATGAACAGCCTACATTATCATAAATGCATATATGATATTCATTGAATCATTTAGAAACTTTCGTAATCAAAAACTTTACTTCAAAATCTCCATGGAAGGTTAATGATAAAGAGCATCAACCGCTTCTATTATAATAAATGCATGTATTGAAGGACAACTCAAACTTATTCCAAAATGGATCACAATTATTACTCTTTAATCAACAAAAATGTATTATAGATTGTTTAATAGAAGAGAAAAGTAAAAGCAACAAGTAAATAAGTTGATAAAAAAGTCTAAACAAGTGAAGCAATATATAATTAAATAAATAACTAAGAATAGTTTTCACTGTATGTAATTTTTACCTAAAACATTTATAATTAAATGTTAGTTATTTGTAATATTTTAAATTTAAAATGCCTAAAAGATTAATACATAACATAACAAATATTGAAAATAGTATAATAATTAATCTATATAAAATTGAAACAAGTAATATATGTAAGTCCTTTTTCTATTCTTAAAAAGTTTGGACCTGACCTTTCTTTTTTGAAAATCCAAGACCAATCCATCGGGGACCTCCAGAACTCCCACTCAGTCTCACTCATTCTCATTCTACTCTTTTCTAGAAACGATTCCTATCCTCCATCTAAGGGCTGAAATTTATAACTATGCTAAAACCCTTCTGGAAAATTATTAACTTAATTGTTATGTTATTGACAATTGTTTTGTGTCTTAACTTTCTTTCCAAATATATTATGGATAACTACAATATAAAATATTTAAGTTAGTACCTATGTACTTCGTTGTGTGCTCTTTGATATGTTATTTATGTGATGCTTTATTTAGTATATTTATTCTATTTAAATGGGATATTGTAAGATATAAGAAATTAAGAATTATGAAAAAATATATCAAAATATAAAATATAGTGATAGAAAAAAAAATCTTAATATTAAACAAAATCCATGTAGTTTATGAATTAGAAGTTTTTTTTAGTAAACTATTTTAAAATACTTATTAAAAACTTTTGTAATATTGAAGACCTTTGTATTGAAGAATTTAACTTATATAATAGTGGCTAATCTATTATTATATTGAATTATTTTTTTAATAAAATTATAAAGATGAGGTTTAGTAGCTACAATTTATATTTTATTTCTTGTTTTCTATTTTTTTTTATTTTATCCTATAATAAAACGCACTTGGAAATCTTAAAATGTCCGACTGATCTCACAAAACTTTAATTATTTATTGTTAAATTGTTATATAGTTAGGATTCTTTCTTATTTAAACGTAGTTTATAACTTATCTTTTGTTAAGATTGATTTTAATTCAATTTTCTCTATATTTTAGTGTTTCAGCCGTAATATTTCTTCTGATACATTATTGAATATGACTTTTCAAGTAACCAGTGATGTTTAAAAATATTTTAAAATTTTCAAAATTTTATTTATAAGTGGATGTAAATTTTTAAAAAAATTAAATATATTATTTTTAATATATATATATATATGTATGTATATATATGTACATATATATACATATATATATATATATATATATATATATATATATATATATATATATATATATATATATATATATATATATAAAGTATCAGGTTATTAAAGCTCCCCTCAACTCCCAACCACGGCAAGTAACCTTTTAAGATTAATGAATTACATTCCAGATCATAGTCTTCACATAAAAACAACCATATTATATAAAATTATTATTTAGTAATTTTTTTTTCCAATGTCACATAATGTAACGTACTGTGGCAACGCAGCAACGTTACACATATTTACGTGAATGACAAATGGCGCAGCGTGGCACTCTGTTTTAAAAATGTTTCTTCAATGGATTTTTTTTTTTCAAAATTCAAGATTAAAAAAACACGAAATTATTTGGAAGATGAAAATAAGGAAAATAATTTTATATAGACTGAGAGAGAAAGAAAGGACCAAATTATAAATAGTGGTATTAAAACTGCATTACTAAAACTGACTTAAATTACAAATCTTATGTACACAATAAATATAACATAAGTCTCCATCTTTTATTTTATTTTTCTAAGAAAAAATTCAACTACAATAACCCACACCCCCATATATCTGACTTCTTATGTTATTGTTTAACAATGATAATGCCAAATGATCTTTTCAAGTATTTATAATATATTTTGAAAAACAGTTTTCAAGCGTGATATATTTTTTAAAATTTTTATGTATGCAATTTTTAAGCTATAATACACAAAAATTGAATAAAAATCCTGGTAAATCCATCATATCTTATTTTTTGAAATACAATAAATAATTTCGGGTTTTTTTTTTATTAAAAAACAAACATTCCTCCTTTTACCGTTGCATATCTTGATGGGGTGGGAAAGAGATTTGATGGGTGCAGTATGTATAGGGTTTTCTTTTTCATTCGAATTTTGGGCCGATAGACAGGATGGGCTGAGAGGCCCAGCAAAAATAAATTATCGATTGCTGAGGAGAGTAGTGCGCGGGAAACAGTTTGTTCTCTCTCTTTCTTTTTCTTCCTCTTCTCTTCTGTCACACAGCACTCTTTCATTTAATTTTTTCTGCAAATTTCTGTTTTCATTGGTAGACTACCCAAATGGGTATTAAGGTAGTCACTTTTTCATCATCCTATTCCTTCGTTTCCCTTTCAATTTATTGTCATTAATATTAATTTTGTTAATGACGATTGTTTTCTAGGGTTTAACTAAGCTTTTGTCGGACAATGCTCCAAAGTCCATGAAGGAGAACAAATTCGAGAGCTACTTCGGTCGCAAGATTGCTGTTGATGCCAGCATGAGCATTTACCAGTTTCTTGTCAGTACTTTCCTTCACAGCACTTACGCAGTTTCAACAGCGATATTGATGCGTTATAGTTATGCTATTAACTTAATAATATCACGTGTCGTGTCTTGGATTTTGGTGCAGATTGTTGTTGGAAGAAGCGGAACCGAAATGCTCACTAATGAAGCCGGTGAAGTTACCAGGTATGTGCAGTAATAACTTCATATGTTTACAATTAGACAAGATTAATTGTGATTCGGGGTTTTGGATTCAGTGTCTTCCTTTTGATGATAAATGTGGTTCGCTTTGTATGATGATGGTGTTGGTTATGTGTCTTGTAGTCATTTGCAAGGGATGTTTTCACGGACAATCAGACTTCTTGAAGCTGGGATGAAGCCAGTGTACATAACTATGGATTTTAACTTACTTAAGCTTTTCTTTTCTTGTAACCCTCCGAGGATGATTTTTTTTTTGTTTTTCTTTGTATAGATTGTATTTGCTGAGTTTTTCTATTGCTGGTGTGCAGATATGTTTTTGATGGGAAGCCACCAGATTTGAAGAAACAAGAGCTGGCAAAACGGTATTTTTAGTGCATATTCTGTTATTTTTAGAGAGTTATGATCTTTGTTATGAGGTGGGGTTGTTATATTACTATAGGATTGTAACTTACAGAAAGTTCCTCAATAATGCTTTTCATACTGAAATTCTGTTAGTTATTCGAAGAGGGCAGATGCTACTGAGGATTTATCAGAAGCCTTAGAGGTATATGCGCAGTTTGTTGTTGTTTTTTCTCTTGAGTTCCTTTTGTGGCAGTAATTTTTCTTCTCTTAAAATCAATATATTCTCATCCGTGGACGGATTCTTCTTGTCATTTAGAGTGCCAATAAAGAAGACATTGAGAAATTCAGTAAACGGACGGTGAAGGTGGGCTTTTTGTTTCTTATTCGCTTTTATTTGAAAATTTTTGCACGTTGTAGATGGAGAAAGAAACATGGATTTTGGTACATGGTATTTGATGCTATCTCCATATTCTTGTAGGTGACAAAGCAGCATAATGATGACTGCAAAAGACTTTTAAGACTTATGGGCGTTCCCGTTGTTGAGGTCACATTGCATTACTAACGTATTCATTGTTCTGTGTGTTTTTCCCATCTGATTAAATTTTGGGTTCTACAGGCACCCTCAGAAGCAGAGGCTCAATGTGCTGCACTTTGCAAAGCTGGAAAGGTAAGCTCATACCTGTTATGTTTCACATGATTTTTGAACTGGTTTCTTGAAAACTAAAGTGATAATGTTATTGCTAATCCTTTTAAAACAATAAAGAGACTTCTCGGAAAACAAAAAGATTGAATACTGATTTAAATTTTTACCACTTTTTCTTATAAAATCCATTTAAATTTCAGTTATGTTCTTGCTTTCGTACCTCTTTCTTTGGATAAGCATGCCTTCAGATAATTTTATCAACTCATTCCTTCTAATTAATTGGCAGCATTTCCTTTAATATAAGCTTTCTATAGAATTTATGCTGAATGATTTATATATTATAGGTTTATGCTGTGGCTTCTGAAGACATGGATTCCTTAACATTTGGTGCTCCTAAATTTCTTCGCCACTTAATGGATCCAAGCTCAAAAAAAATTCCAGTGATGGAATTTGAAACTGCAAAGGTCCTTTTAGCTTTCAAGATAATTTAGTTTTTTACTTTCTGACATGCTCACGTTGGCATTACTTTGGTTTCAGATTTTAGAGGGGCTAAATCTGACCATGGACCAATTTATTGACGTATGCATTCTTTCTGGCTGTGATTATTGTGAAAGTATTCGAGGTATATTTCAACCCATATTTATTTGTATGATGTCTGATCTAAACTTGGTTTTATGATGTTTGAATCAGCTCTACATGCAATGTATATGGTGTAATTGATAAATGATGTGTGCCACAGGAATTGGGGGACAGACAGCTTTGAAACTCATACGTGAACATGGCTCGATCGAAAATATGCTGGAAAACATAAACAAAGAGAGGTTTTTTCTTTCTATTGAAAATTACCATCTTTTGCTTATGCAATTTAGTTTGTTAGTCGCATGACATAGCCTTGTGGAATAAGGTTTACTTGTTTTATGACAACAAATCTAAAATACTTATTTTGAAGGCTAGGTTCATGATATTTAATTATGATATTGCTTTTTCATCCTTGGAAGTACTTATAGTGAGTGCATTGGTTAGGTACCAAATACCAGATAATTGGCCATATCAGGAGGCTCGGCAGCTTTTTAAAGAACCAATGGTCTTAACTGATGAAAAGGAACTTGATATTAAATGGACTGCTCCAGATGAAGAAGTAACACATTCCGTTTTAGAACTTCAATATCATTTCAAATGCACATGGACTCTATACCGAAATACATTATATCTGTTTGTCTATCTATCTTATATATTATGTTCTTTGGCAATATAATTAAGTTGTATTATGTTGCTTTACAGGGGTTAATAACATTTCTAGTAAATGAGAATGGCTTCAACAGTGATAGAGTGACCAAGGTGAGCTCTCTAGTATTATTTTGGATTGCTTTAGTACGATTTCAATTGCCTCTTCAGGAAAATTCAAATGATTTACATATGAATGTTAGGCAATAGAAAAGATTAAAGCAGCAAAGAACAAATCATCGCAAGGCCGGTAGGTGATTCATAAGTCTTTGGACATTAGTGTTAAACCTTTCTCTTTTCTTCTGGTACCTAACTCCTTAACTCCTTGTTTTTCTTTGTAAATAACAGACTGGAATCATTTTTTAAACCCACAGCAAATCCATCAGTACCGATCAAACGCAAGGTATGTATTTATTATGTCTATCATCAACCAAGAAGTGGCCATCAGTAATTATTTTAATTTTTCTGAAAACTTGCAAGTTCTTCACCAAAACTTTTACGGTCAGAATTTTGGTTGGCTGTGATTCAGTTAATCTGTTTTTTCTCCCTAATTTATCTTGCTGAAACTAAATGATGAACTATTGTTTCTTTGCATTATATTCATCATCTTAAGGTTTAATATGGATGATGAAAAAACTCTCCCATTCCATGAAAACGTATCATTAACATAATCTGTGTGAAGAATAGAGTATTAACTTTTGGAAGTTTAAAGTACAGATACAGGCCATGTTCATGTGTCAAATCTGACACTTTGTTTTCTTATGATTGAATATCTGCTAAAAAAATGCGATGAGAAACACTCTTGTTTGTGTGCAAGCAAAATGTTTATCATATCATCTTCACCCTAAAGTGGATTTTGAGCTCTTCAGCCCCCTTTCTTGTTCATGTATGCTTTTCACTGGTAATAATTCCAAATCAGAGAAAAGAACCAAAAGCAGGAATTTTTTCGCCATATTTACTAGAAATCTTAAAATCGACATGCTAGATAATTTTGGCTACAATTAATGGCAGGAAATCAAATTCATGCTTAGATCTTTCAAACCAGCAATTGAGCATAAGATGTTCTCTCTGCAAACTTGTAACTGGTCAAGGCCCATGGGTTTTGGCAACTTGAGCTTGCCAATGTATAATCTGGGTTCCGAGCTCCATACCTTTGTCTAGAGGTGTCTGCTTTGGTGCCTGAAGCTGAATATCCCTGGTGAACCTCCAAAGTCATTCTGTGCTTATGCATAATCTATCTTTCAGTGGCCAACATATAAGTGTTAACATGATTACAGTCCGAGTGATAAATTATAGCTTTTTACAATCTGTTCTGATATTATAGTGATTCTTCTACAAACTTTGCTTGAGTAGTTTTGAAAACTATGTCAAGCCTTCTTACAATGCTCGAGCATATTTTATTGCCAGTATATGTATATCTTTTACCTTTGATTTATTGTCTGTGGCTTCACTTTTAATTCCTTTAGCATGTGGGTTTGTGGATCTTGACAATTACTATTATAAACTTGTTTAGGAAGAAAAGCATTAGGGACTGCATAGCTTGTTTTACCTTATTTGAATGTCCGTTATTCTGTGTCATTGTTTAGGAGATATTTCATCTTTTTCTTTTTTGCTGTTTTTTACTATTTTTCTCTTTATATGTTTTATTATCCAACTTATTTATTATAAAAGGCCATCCATTGTATATATTATTGGCTTCTGCCCTAATTGCTATATTTTTATAAAGCTCGACATGAACGTTAAAGTTGGATTGGCACAGTAACGATCAATAGACATTATACTTGTGGTTGAGTTGGTTATGTGAAATTAACATTTTAGGTTGGCTACCTGGCAAAACCCGAGTAATGGGTTGGTCCCCTTCCTTTATACCCTTGATCTGCTTTAGAAGAACCATCTGTAAAAGTATATGCCGATAGAAACTGAACAAACAAAATACTTCTTCCCTGTTAAATAAGGCATTCAATGAAAAATACTGGGAGCAGTCAAACCACCACTCTCGAACAAATTACTGTTATGCTTTGGAAGAACCATGCTTTGACAACTTTTTTTGGACAGGAAACACCACCGAATAATGCTAAAGAAACTAACAAAAAGGCCAAGGGTGCTGGTGGTAGGAAGAAGAAATAGTTGGCTTTGTGTCTTGATAAGGTTAGAGTTCTGAATGTCATTCAACTTTTTTCATCGTGTATTTAACTTCACCTGGTATTTTGCATGCTTTACATCTGTGACCGTGCCTCTATATTTTCCAGGTATGTTGCAGTTAGCCTGAAGGAGGATCAATGCGGTACTTCATTTTACAGAGATACTCTCAATCCTCCATGTAATTTAACTAGTTTCCTTTCCTGCTGCATTCCATGACTATTTGACTTAATTTTGTCAATTCTGGATATTTGCACTCACCAAGTTGTAGTTATAAGTTACTATAAATTAAGGTTTTGTTAGAGGCTTCTTCACTGGACAAATACCTAATTATGTTTATTTGGAGATGGGTATTCAATTATATCCACCTTCAATATGTACAAGCCTTCATCCAACTTTGGCGCAACTTTTTCAAACATGTCCAATGCAATTCTGTCAAAATATGGTTCAAACTACAACATCACTTGGGGCCGGGTATCCAAAACGATGAAGTAGGTAAAAAACTGGTGGATGAATAATGATGCCACTGTAGGAAATTAATAATTGAGAAAGATGTACTCGGTTTGATCCCAAAATAAGTTAAGTTTTGCTTTAGATACTGGATTTTTATTGCTGACAATTTGGTTTAGATAGCGATTGGCAGTTAGTGAATGAAATAACGTAACTGATAAGTCGTTACTTTTCCAATACTCTAGACAACAAATGGAATATTGTCCAAAAATTATTTATCGAGTTCTACATTTTTCATTTTCTGTCTCTTACTAAAAAGAGATTAGTCGGAATGTTAAGCCATCACCTTAAAGTTAAATCTGGTGCTGGAAATAATTAAGCATTTGAGTGTGCCCCGGCATTCTGTCAAGCATACAAGGGTGGGACCTGTTGATAATTAAGTATAGTTGGAGTTCTGTCATCTGTCAACTCTTTTGTTATTATGATTTTTCTTCTCTTTTTTGTCTCTAATGAGACATTACCGCATTTTGAATGTGGAAATGCAACTCATTTCTATGAAGCTAATGTCAAGGTTGATATTAAGCAACTAGATCACTAGTTATTTTCCCTTGCAATTAGTATAAGAGGTTACTGTCTAGTCATTGCTCTTATTTAATAAACCCATAACGAAAATGCTGGGGTCAACACCACCATTTACAATTTTAACATTTGGTCAACTTCATGTGCTAAGATGTTTGCATTTTGGATAAGCTTTTGGTAAGTAATAACACGAACGGATTGCAAATTTATTAAAATTGAAGTTATATAGATATTGTCTGTGTTAAATTTCAAGGAATGGCAACATCCTCGACAAGAAGATTGCTATATGCTGTGGATGTGAGAACAAAATATGAACTAATGAATGATGCATAATAGACAAACTTAAAGATAAGAAGTACTCTCTACCATAAAGTTTAATGTCACGCTCTCAATTAAGAACGTGTCTTTCCATTTGTACCACTTGCTACCATACATATAAAGTTAATCACTTCACCAGGGAACACCTAAAATAAATTTAAGATTCAAATCTGAAACCTGAAATTCGAAACCCGTAACCTGAAGTTCCAAATCCGAAACTTGAAACCTAAAACCCAAAAAAGTTAACTCGAAACCTTAAACCCTAAACCCAAAACGGAAACTTGTAACTTGAAATCCTAAACCGGAAACTTGTAACCAGATACCCGTAACCCGAAACCCGAAGTCGGACACTCGTAACCCGATAAACAAAACTCGAAACACAAATACCAAAAACCGAAATTGGAAACGTTTAACCCGAAACCCTAAACCGGAAAGCCGTAACACGAGACTCGAAACCGGTAACCCGAAATCTGAAACCCCAAACCCTAAACTCGAATCCACAAACTCGAATCCCCAAACCCCAAACCTAAAACCCGTAACTCGAAACCCGAAACTCGAAACCAGAAACATGAAACCCGAAGCCAGACAATCATAACACGATACCCGAATCCTGAAAACCGAAACCGGAAACATTTAAACCCAAACCCTAAACTGGAAAGTCGTAACCCCGAAATCCGTAACCCAAAACCCGAAAACTGAAACTCGAAACCACAAATTCGAAACCCCTAACACCAAACCCGATACCCAAAATTCCAAACCCAAAACCCGTAACCTGAAACCCGAAATCCGAAACTCGAAATCCGAAACTCGAAACCCGAAACTCAAAACCCGAAACTCGAAAACCGTAACCCGAAACACGTAACCTGAAGCCCCAAACCCGAAACCTCAAACTCGAAACCCGAAACTCGAAAACCGTAACCCGAAACCCGTAACCTGAAGCCCCAAACCTGAAACTCGAAACCTGAAACCTGAAACAGAAAATCTGAAACCCGAAACCGAAACACGAAATCCCAAACCACAAACTCGAAACCCGAAACCCGCAACCCGAAACACGAAACCTGTAACCCGAAACCCGAAACCCTAAACCCTAAACCTGAAACCCCAAACTCGAAACCCGTAACCCGAAACCCGTAACCCGTAACCCGAAACTTGAAACAAGAAACCCTAAACCCTAAACCTGAAACCCCAAACTTGAAACCCGAAACCCATAACCCGTAACCCGAAACTCCAAACCCGAAACTCTAAACCCGAAACACGAATCCCGAAACGGAAACTTGTAACTCGAAACCCTAAGTCGGAAACCCCTAAACCCCAAACTTGTAACTCGAAACCCTAAACCTGAAACCTATAACCCGAAACTCGTAACCCTAAACCCGAAACCCGAAACACGAGACTCAAAACCAGTAACCCGAAACCGGTAACCCAAAATCTGAAACCCAAAACCCTAAACCCCAAACTCGAAACCCCAAACTCGAATCCCCAAATCCCAAACCCAAAACCCGTAACCCGAAACCCGAAAAACGAAACCCAAAACCCGAAACCTGAAACCCGAAGCCGCACAATCGTAACCCGATACCCGAAATCCGAAACACAAATCCCAAAAACCGAAACTAGAAACATTTAACCCGAAACCCTAAACCGGAAAGCCGTAACCCGAAACCTGAAACCTGAAACTCGAAACCCCAAATTCAAAACCCCAAACCCCAAACCCGATACCCGAAATTCCAAACCCTAAATCCGTAACCTGAAACCCGAAATCCGAAACCCGAAACTCAAAACCCGAAACTCAAAAACCGTAACCCGAAACCCGAAACCCGTAACCTGAAGCCTCAAACCCGAAACCCGAAACCTCAAACCTGAAACCTGAAACCAAAAATCTGAAACCCGAAACCCGAAACCCTAAACCACCAACTCGAAACTCGAAACACGAAACACGAAACCCGAAACACGAAACCCCAAACCCCAAACCCCAAACTCGAAACCCGTAACCCGAAACCCATAACCTGAAACCCGAAACCCTAAACCCGAAACCCCAAACCTGTAAATCGTAACTCGAAACCCGACACTCCAAACCCGAAAACCGAAACTCCAAACCCGAAACACGAATCCTGAAAAGGAAACTTGTAACTCGAAACCCTAAGCCGGAAACCTCTAACCCGAAATTCGTAACTTGAAACCCTAAACCCAAAAACCGTAACCCGAAACTCGTAACCCGAAACCCATAACCCGAAATACGAAACTCCAAACCCAAAACCCGTAACCCGAAACCCAAAAATTGAAACCCCAAACCCGAAACCCAAAACCCGAAGCCGGACACTCGTAACCCGATACCCGAAACACAAAACACAAATCCCGAAAATCGAAACCGGAAATATATAACCCGAAACCCTAAACTGGAAAGCCGTAACCCAAAACCCGTAACCCGAAATCCGAAAACTGAAACTCGAAACCCCAAATTCGAAACCCCAAACCCCAAACCCGATACCCGAAATTCCAAACCCTAAACCCGAAACCAAAAATCGGTAACCTGAAACCCGAAATCCGAAACCCGAAACACGAAACACAAAACCCGAAACTCAAAAACCGTAACCCGAAACCCGTAACCTGAAGCCCGAAACCCGAAACCCGAAACCTCAAACCTGAAACCTAAAACCAAAAATCTGAAACCCGAAACTCGAAACCCCAAACCACAAACTCGAAACCTGAAACCCGAAACACGAAACCCCAAACCCCAAACTTGAAACCTTAAACCTGAAACCCGAAACACGAAACCTCAAACCCCAAACTCGAAAGCCGTAACCTGTAACCCGAAACCCATAACCTGAAACCCGAAACCCTAAAACCTAAACCCTAAACCCGAAAA
>Ga0209589_1011295_pt1 | contig 12647 bp, 4 predicted proteins | sample CowpeawhiteBW_FD_187525 | JGI IMG/M metagenome (GOLD analysis project Ga0209589, IMG submission 187525) | Root nodule microbial communities of legume samples collected from California USA - Cow pea white BW (SPAdes) (version 2) | ecosystem: Host-associated > Plants > Roots > Nodule | place: USA...
CCTTTCATATTTTTCTTTCATATGTACCTGTTGCATGAGCAGAAGAGGAACCTACTCAGTGAGAGTTGTTCAGGATATTATTGGTGGATCTTCTGAAGATTGACTCATGGATAATTTCTATTAATATCTTTAGGAGATATTAAAAATATAGATAAATATTCTATTTTGATGTAAGACTCTTAATATTATACAAATATATATTTTTGTAATATTTCATGAACAATTACATAGATGTAAACTACATTTATGAATATGAAGTTATGTTATTATTAATGTTCTCTCAAGGATAATCTTATGAAAAAAAAATTAATTTCATATCTTTTTATCAAATAATAATTATTTAGTATAATAGTCGGGGTGTCACAGACAACACACCCATGTCCTTTGACCTTGAGTACACCCATACTCTCCAAAGCCAAAGCAATAATTTAACCCAAACCTCACACAACGCTCTTATTACAAGAGTATTAAAAAATAAGAAGAGTCGAATATAAGATTGAAGTGTCTTTGACTCGGAGCAAAGAACATCATGGACTTAGAGTCCATTATATAGTTACTAACACCAACTTCCTTGGTTGTCCTAGGTGATGTGTGAGACTTTTCCAGACATGTTATTTTCATCATTCCAACACTAATTTATAATGCTATTTAATTTTTTTTATTTAATGTAAGACACAAACTCATTTAAATTTTTAATATATAATTAATAGAATATTTTATTTTAATAAAGGTGAATAATGATCATATATTTATAATTCTTAAGAAAGTTAAATATTTACTTCATTCAATTGATCAAATGATTACTTTTTTATTTTTATTTTCTAATTTTAAGTTTAGCTAGGAAATATATTTTAATTGTTTAGTTATAGATTATTAATATAAATATCTAATGTAATGTAAAATGCTTTTACAATACCTTTTTTCAAAATTTGAAATAACTAAGACATAATTTAATGTTTTATATTTTTTTCTTTTTGTATTATCTCATTAAAAAAATATTCTTTTAATAAGCACGCATGTAAAGTAAGTGTGAGGTGATCTCACAAAATAGTACACTTTCTCAAATCATTGTATTTTCTCCCAATCATTTTTCTTTTGTAAATACCTGCAAGTATCCATAAATATTCGTAGATATTAATAAAATATACAAGTATCTGCATAACAGATACCTACACAAATTTAAATACTTGTACGAAATATATATTTATTGAATGAATAGAATATAAGATACAAAATATATATTTATTCAATGAGTAGAATAAGAAAACTATTGTCCGTACCATAATATCCCTTAGTTGAAACACATTTTTCATTTCTATTAAATCATTTTTCTTTCATAAAATATGTTACTCAATCTAATTAAAATAATTGAGATTGAATTGATTTGTAAGTGATGTGATTACTTCCAAACAACTTCACGTGTTAGATATCCCATCAAGTCACCAACTTGCATTCAGACTAAACCATTACCCGTCCCATGATTTTTTTCTACTCCACTTTGCATCATCTTCCGGAAGCGTCTTAACATAATGACAAATCTCTTATTTGGTTTGAATGATTATTAATTTTTTTTATGATAAAATATATTACTTAGATAGAAAATAAATTTAATATTGAAATTATATAAATTATTTGAATAATTTGATTATTTAAAATTATGAAATTCAAAATCCCACATAAAAAATAAAAGATTTGAAATTATACATACACTATTTTTTCTCATATTTAACTATAAACTCTTTCATCACCTCCATCTCAAGTGAAATATTGTGATGATCTTGGTTACCATGCTAACAACAATTGGTTTGGGGGATATTTTCTAGATAATGTTAGTTGATTTTTTTTTTTTTTATGATGCTAATGAAACCATTTTATAGGTGCTGTAAGTCTATATTATTATATCTTGTTTTCGATTAAGAGTTTTGGTTTCGTTTTTTTATTTAAATTAGAATTACTTCCAAATTAATAATTAAAAATTTTATCAATCATTGTGGACGAGATTATATCTCAATTGGTTTCACTCTCTCTCTATTTTCCTTATAATTGTCAAAGTTATTTTCATCAATATTTAAAAACAACAAGAAGAATGTCAATAATATTTTATTTTCTAAAGTTAATATTTTTTTTTCTCCAATCAATCAATCTCGAGTATGATTTTTTTATTTACGAAACTTTGGGTCAAAATTAATCTTAAGCAATTAATCCAAAAATATTACCAAATGATAGATGTCGTAGTTGTCATAAAATTTTAACATTTGCAAAAGTGATAGATTAGTTGTCATGAAATTCCAACTATTGTAATGTTTTACTAGCTTTATATTATTATTATACATTTATGCAAATTGCAACTGGTAATTGGTACTCTATTTTACATTCATACAATTTTGTTTCATAGTAATTGGCATTGAAATAGAAATGACAAATGAACTACTTTGTCTAAATTTGTATCGATTTTAACAAGAAATCTCTAAATTGATTATGATATCGGAGACCGAAAATGTTCACAATAAATTCTAGAGGGATCAAAATAATATACTCAAAATTTATATGTTTAATTATTGAATGTTTTTTCGTAGAAAAATGATATTTTTAAAGTTGTATTTGATATAGACCCTTTTTAGATAAGTTTTTCTAATTTAATATTGGTTTAATTATTCTTTTGGTACTTGTTTTTGTTTAAAAATGTCAAATTAGTCCTACAGTTTTTGTAAGTTTCAATTTGATCCCAATTTTTAAAAAATTGATGAATTTAGTCCTTTTCATTAAATTTTTTAAAGTGAATCAATGATTTTTTTTTTATAAAAATTAAAGATGTTAATAAGGATGAAATTAATTTTGATTTTCATTAAAATTCATTGATCTGTTTCAAGAAATTTAATGAAAATGACTAAATTGCATCAATTTTTTAAATATCAGAACTAAATTGAAACTTAAAAAAAAAATAGAGGACTAATTTGACATTTTTTTGACAAAAACATGAATCAAAAGAGTAATTAAATCTTTGATCTTTTTTCACTCCTTGAATATGTCCATATTTGAAGACATTTTACTTGGGATATGTTCCAAAAAATTAATATGAAACTTCTTGCTCGTAATTCTTTAAATATTAAAAAATGACTCCTATAACTGAACAATTGAATCATTAGCATAATGTTTCAAGATGTGTGAAGAAGTAAAATCTATCTTATTTCAATCTTCATAGCTTCCCTTTTATCACTTTTATAAAATGAATCAATTCTTTTATTTTATATCAATATACCTATTTTCTTTTAGACAAAATAGAATTAAAAAATAATTTATCATAATCTAATAAAAATTTGATAAAGGTAATTACTAAAAGGAAAAAATATATGATAGTCAAGTCATCATTAAAACACATTATGAAAAACACATAATACATTATTTCTTCTTCTATATTCATAAAAAGTAATACACAAAAGGCTTATGAGATAAAAAATAATGTTAACTATTTATAAACTAATACTTCACTATTAGATAAGATAAGAGAGAGTTACCTCTTTTTTTTCAAGGAATGAAGATAATACATGAAAAATATGAACAAAAATAATGAATTTGTGTCTATTTTTTTTTTCTTCAAAAACAATAAAAAGACATGTGAGAGCGAGAGATGAGTACAATTTGTGAAAAACTGAACAAATACTATGAAAGAAAATAAAAAATATCTTAATAAATATTTTTATTCTTTATTATATTTAATTTTATATTTTATTATTTATTGACATTAAATGTGCTATTTTATAAAATAAATAAAAAGATACATAATTTAATTTCCATCAATTTCTAATATATATTACACATAATTTAAAAAAATTATAAATTTTCAAAACTATACATATAATTTAAAAAAAAAAATTGAGGAGTCATGACACACTTTCCCCAAGGTAATCCACCATTGATTTTGGGAGCTGAAAGATGCCATGACCCTCCAACTTTTAAATTATGTATATTGTAATAATTGGTAGTTTATCTTTTAGTAACTATTTTTTTAAATAGGTACATGATGAAGAATAAAGGTACGTATAACCCTCTAAGAAATAATCCTAAGTCAAATAACGCTAATTTATATCCGTAAAAATAATCAAATTACTGTTATAAATTTTGAAATTTTTAAAATTCTTTATCCCAATAATATACTTTTCATACAGAATTTGAAATTCTCTGAAATTTATCCAGTAAGTGAAAATAAATTGCAGCTGGCGAATGCATGAGACAAGGCCCACTGAGATGACGAACGGAGGTTCTATCAACCAAATATTTATTTATGCTTCCAAAATCCAATACCAATCTTCTTTCATAAAACAAAATTACTCTCTCCAATCATAGCTGTGAATTTTCAGACAGCATATACTTCACAATATAAAGACACCCAATTTGCCAAAAATTAAAGATCATAATTTTATGCTTGGGACCAACTCAATAATTTATTCATTTTGATTCTCCTTCCATTATTTTACTTCACTTTTACATTTATGTGCCAAGGGAAGTTAGCCTTTTCCTTTTACAAGAGGCCAATTATTATTCTTTTAAGAATAAATTACACTTAATCTACCTAAGATTAATTTCTTGACAATTTTTTTTTAATATTTATAACAACGCCTCCTTTATGAGGGAATGCATAATTTAGGTCAAACCACATAACACACTTGATAGGTTTAAGTTTAACTTTCTTTTAAAAAAATGACATTATTTATTTAAAAGTCTTATATAGAATCTCATCTATTTAAAAGATTGTTCTCACCTATAACCCTATTTAAATCCCTATTTTGATATAAGATTTTTAAAATGTTTAGTATTATTAACCTAAATAAACTCGTTAGTAATTACAACTTTCTTATATTATGTAATACTACACATGTATTTTGTACATATATTAAGTATAATTTCCTGTAATGTAACATTAATAAAAGTAATTATTTAAAAGCTTATTATATAATGTAACAATTTTTTTTTTCTTGTACGCATTCTCCATCTATATTTTTACCAAACCAGCTACCATATTGTTCATTCCCACTTATAGCCTTAATGTCTCTCCACCCAAAGACTCATGCACAAATTTAGCGATAGAAACAAAACATGTGTAGGGTAGGGATGACAATTCGGGGCAGGCCGGCCTGCAGGCCTGCATAAAAAAGTGTGGGACGAGCTAGGATGTTGAACCCGTTGGCCTGCAATGGCTCGTCCCGCATAAGTCCGCAGCCTGCGCGAGTTAAAAACGGGGTGGAGTGGACTGGTCCGCTGACCCGCTTACAAAATTATATGTTCTCATCTTTTTAGTTCTCACATCATTCATCACGTTGTTTCTATAAGTTTCTTCTTCTTCTTCTTTTTCTTCTTCTTCTTATTATTATTATTATTATCTTTATGTATAACCATTGTATATAAGATAATGATTTTAGTTTTTGAATATAGAATATCTTTTTATGCATTTTTAGGTACATGTCTTGTAAGGTGACATATTGCTACTGTACTTTAATTATAATCTTCGTTCTTATTTTTTTTTGTCTTTGATTAGGTAAAGTAATTGGAATTATTTTGATAGAAAATGAAAATCAATTATTATGAAAAATAAAAAAAAAATATTTTGCTCAAAAAAAAAATATTTTGCTCATCACAAATGCGGGCCAGCCCGCAGGCCCACGGCGCGGGCTAGAAAAGTGAACCTGATATTACACTGCGGAGTGGGCCAATCCGGTTCACACTTTGCGGACTAAAATGCGGGACGGGCCAAAACGGACTAGAAAAGTAAACCTAATATTACACTGCGGGACAGGCCAACCCGATCCACTCTTAGCTTTTTATCTCATGAACTTTTGTATAATAATTCCTTTTAGAACTTGAAAGGAAATATTAATTGTTACGTACTTTTCTATAACCAATTTTTAGTAGTTTAATTATCATAGATTTCATTTTTAAAAATTGCGTTGTCAATATTCAATATTTTTTCTTAGTTCAAAATCACACTGTCACAAAAAGGTGTTCCACGTCACCTAGGCAATGTTGGACATAGAAAAAACAATTTTTTGTAAAAAAATATGTGGTGACATTTTTGGGAATATTTTGCCAAATTTGTGTTAGACCTTAGCTTAACCCACATAAATTTAATAATTTACATTAATTAGCCCTAGGTTCAACCTAAATTTTGAAATTTACTTGGATTGAGCCAGGATCCAACGTAAATATTTGTTTTATAAAAAAAAGCATGACCACATTTTACACTGTTCTTTTGTGCACAAGGCTCCCAACAAGTGCAACACTACAAGAAAAATAGATATTACCAACGACAATAATTCGTCGTTAAAGGCAAAAATCCATCAGTAATTTTGTTTTATCGACAGCCAAAAATCCTTATATAAACGCTTTATCGGTAAATTTAACCAATGGGTATTTAAGATCCATCGGTAATTATTGACGGACAGATCCTTCGAAAACCACCATTAATAATTACTAACGAATGCCTTCTTCGATAATTACCGACAGTTGCTTCCTTCAAGAATTACCAACCCGATTCATTTACAAAGTACACATAGTCATTTAACGATGGCATTACCGACGAATTTATCCATCGGTAATATACTTGATATGAGTAGTCGAAAAATGTATTGGTAATACATAATTACCAATGGAAATTTATCTATCAAAAAATATTCGTCAGTAAATAGTGCACTTGTTGTAGTGGATGGTGACGATAAGCTTTTAATGTGTTCTTCACTCCATTGAGACTTGCGGTGGTTGTTTTCTCTCTATCATTCATTCTCTCTGATTGGTTTTCATTCTCTTTGCTTCACTTCTTATCGTTTTTCTTTTAATTCTTTTGGAAGGTCAATTTCTGATTTGGATAATCTTTCTTTTTTTCTTTAAATCGTTCACTTCTTTTTCTTATCATACGATCGGGTTAAAGAATGTTGCTACAACAGCAGAAACCATAAAAAAAATCAGAAAAACAAATGTTTGAGCTACCTGAAAATCCGTTATTGTGTTACCTAGATACTTATTTATAATTTAGAGATAGCAAAATTAACAAGTTAGATCTGTAAAATACACCTTTAAATCTGAAAAAAAGAAGATAAACTCTAAATACTATCAAGGTATTTGACAAAAGGAGTTGTAGAGGTAGGCGGAAAGAGACTGAAAAAATAATCAACTTTGTTATAACCATCCATTATATGCACATTTATTTTTAGTATAGAATAAGAAAAATAAATATGTAGTAGGAAAATAACATAGTGGACGAATGAAGCTAAGGTGAAGAATTTAGTATATACTCGTAAATAAGAAGAAATGATAGTTTTTATGAGAAAGGAAGCATAACACGACAAATTCAATTATTGGTCTCAAAATCTTTAAAGATGTAAAGTGGGCCAATTCTACACATCCACTCAAAGTTGTATTTATTCGCTTCTAATTCGATATGAAGCAAAGAGACTGCAATTGATTAGCATATAGCTGCATTACTCACCTCGATCGTGTTACTTTTCAGTACACAGGAATGGTATATCTAAACATAAATGCAGTACGACCATGCTTTGTATTTTAGTCCAAAAAGAGTAATCACAGGTACACTGTGATAAAGAGAAAGAAAAATTGTGTTCGCATGGAATTTTTCTTCTACAAACATCCAGTACAAATTTATTTTATTCTTTTAATTTTATGTTTTAGTTACTATATGACAAAAGAATATAAATTTCTATCGGTACCGTTAGCATTGTAAAACCACTAAAATATTTATAATTTTCTTATGTTGCTTCTCAACCAATGTTGAAGGTTTATTACGTGCTTCGAATTTTACGACAAATATATATATATATATATATATATATATATATATATATATATATATATATATATATATATATATATATATCGTTGGAAGGAGCGTTCATGTGGAAAAAAACAAAACATATATGCCTATGATTCACTTATAAGTTACCAGAAATATGATTAAATTATTAAATTATGTGAGTTTTTAAAATACTTACTTTTTGTTTTTTTTTTTTACGTTGCTCAAATATCACTAAAATAGATTAAATCAGCAAAATATTGTTAGTCATCGGTTAAGTCATCTAAACTCATGACAACTTTGAAAATAAAAGTTGCGAGAACCCAATAACTTCTCTTATTTATACAGTTGTATGAAATCTTCACGATTTTATTTTCGAAGTTGTCATGAGTCCGCATAACTTAACTCATGAACAATTATATATTTTTTTTTAAGAAAAATGATCTTTTAACAATTAAGTTTTGATAATTTTCTCTTATTACATGAGGTTTCATTTTTAAGTGGTTTTTTTCATCATATTTTTACTTTTTTTTATATTTTTAAAGCACCTAAAAAATAACACCTTAAAAAAAAAGTTGTCAAAATTTAGTTTTTATACATATCGATATCCTTCTTTGAATTATCCATTTTGTAATATCTGAACAAATTTGTTCCATAAATTTGAAAAAATCCCTTAATTTTTTATGATTTATAAGTTAAACTCAGAAGATATGTGTTGTGTGGTGTATAAGAAAACATGCATGTATCTGACATGAATGTGCAGGACGTGATATTTGTGAGTTGTTTTGTACTTGGTGGTGCTCCTGGTTTGATTGTGGCAGTAGAAGAAGGTAAGAGTAACAGAGGAAGTGGTAAAAGGAAAGGAAAGTGGAGTTGAGAAAGAGATGAAGCAAATGGTAAGAAGCATCTTTGTGTAAAACGTTTAAAGGATTGTCTTTTAGTCGTGATTCTCCTCCTCCACTTGTTTGTCCATTCTCCCTCTTCACTTGTGGCTCTTAAGGGGACGGGTCACGTTATCTTCAGTGTCCTTTTGGGAGATATATATTCCTCCACCAGGTTCAAACCCCACACACCACCACCACCTTTTCTCCTCCTACTTATAAGGACCAACGTTCAACACCTCTTTCCCGTGTCTTCCCTTCACCTTTTCTTCACCACAATCATTCTTTTCTTACCCTTCTCAACAAATGGCATCATCTTGGACTCAGAGGCAGAACAAATTGTTCGAACAAGCCCTGGCTTTATACGACAGGGAAACCCCTGACAGATGGCAGAATGTTGCCAATGTGGTCGGAAGATCAGTGGAAGAGGTCAAAAGGCACTACGAGATCCTCAAAGAAGATGTCAAACGCATTGAACATGGCCAGGTTCCGTTTCCTCGTTACAAAACCAACACCACCACCAACTAAGAGTCATTGGTAATTAAGTTCACTATGTTTTCTTACCCTAATGCAGTTTAGCTTTAACGTTGTATTGTATACTTCAACAACATGTCATGTGATGTGACTATCTCTGTGATTCAAGTTTATCATAATACAGTCCTACTTGTATTTGCACTATTGTTGTCGTGTACTACGTACTGCATGTTGCGGGGTCCATCGAAAGAGATAGGAATTTTTTAAATGGAAAGCCCTGAAACTGAAAATGCTAGTTTTATGTGGTCCATTTGTTTTGCATCAGTTTATGTCCAAATTATCTTCAACACCCAGCAGCTACTTCAATAATGCCTCAAACTTTTGATTATCTAAGCTCTATGGAAAGTTCTCATAAATTTGAATGGCCCTACGTATGCTACTTCAAACAACTGCCATGTGCTTTGAACCAAAAGACAAGCCATAATGAAGAACAACAACAGCCATGTGATTTGACATAGAAAGCTCGGGTTTTCTGTCTGAAATCTCAAAAGAGTATCTAGCATAAACTTTCACCGCTTTGTTTTCCAAGCTTGGACCCTTCTGTTTTTCTACATTATTTATAAATTTTGGCTACATTTCTGTATGTTCTTTGTATGTAACCCTTTTTCTATTGACTAATAATGTTTCTCTTTTCCGCCATTTGCAGCCATTTGCAGGTTCTTGAAGATCCAGAGACCACAAAGCATGAACAGCCATTAGCATTCTCTTGAATAAATAGTGAATAGTGTATTTCCAGCAGCAAGCTGTGAAATAATCTAATTGCTCCTTACCATGTGATTGTAGCAGTCTTCTTTCCTGTTTTTCTCCTTCTTTGTATACTCATCTTCGTTTATCCATGCTGTATTGTCAAATTAATATTGTATTTAAGGAAATTTATTTATCGCATCTTAACGAAGGATTACATGTTAATTAATCTAATTTTTAATATATGAATAAGTGCTACCAACTTTATTTAAATGCCAACATGAGTTAGTACGACTGAAATCAGGGAATTGGATTCCGTAATCGTGGAGTCATGCACCTCACTCCAGTATTCGAGTATGCAAAAAAACTATGTATTTCAGAAAAGTTAGTCTCCAGTAATTAAATAAGACAATGCTTAAGAATGGAAAATTATGTAGACGGAAAAATATAAGTATAGAGAAAAAAAAATTACGTAATAAATCTTCCCAATATGAGCTAATAAAAAAATGAAAATCTTGATTTCTCATAATAGACTTCAAGAGATCATCTTTGGATTTCCTACAATGGCATTACATTAAAGAATGCCCCATGACATCAGACTGCTAATTTCTGGGTTTAGTTTTCCCTAATTGCTTTTTGGGTTGTTTCGGGTTGATGATTATTTTTGTGCATTGATTACATAGTTTCATTCACTAATTTTTCTTTTTTAATAAATTATGTAATCAATATTATCCTAGTTTTAAGAATAGGTTCTTGCAACAAAAGAACAATTCTTCCACTACATTAACTTCTAAGAACCCTTTAATGGTACAATTTGACTTAAATAATGAATTCTTATTCCTAAGAATCATAACCGACATCACAAATATCTATTTAAAGATGTAATCAAATTATATTACATGTTACATTAACTTGTGTATTATAATTTAATTGTATATTTAATTGATTTAATATTTCTCATATACTACTCATATTGAGCTGAAGTTATCCATCTAAAGTCATAAGATTATATATATATATATATATATATATATATATATATATATATATATATATATATATATATATATAAAGTTAGAAAATAAACGACATAATAAATCCAATAAATATCATGAAGATAAATTTTAGTATTACGTACAAAAAAAAGAATATCGATAAAAATTGGATTTTAATTTGTGTTGGATTGATATATAACTTACACCCTCATTGTATCCGTAGATAATATGTAATTATTTACAATAAAAGTGAACAAAACTATTTACGCTCATAAATATATTTGAATTTGTAGATATAAATTAAATTTGTTACTCCCAAATTACTTATCACAATAATAAATAAATGAAGGTTCTTTGATTAGAGCAATCTCACTTCCAATAAACGTTTTAAAATAAAAATAACATAAAATGTATTGGTTATGCCCAAATGAAAGATCGGAGATGCATGCATATATGGGCTAATAATGCATGGTGGCCCTCTTACTATTTGTTGACAAAATCTCCCATTCTATAAAACCCTCATCAAGACTGAGGTAAAAGACCATAAAATCCATCATTTAAAGAATCACGTCTATTCTCAAGAAAAATAAAAATAAAAATGAACAAAGTACAAATTACAACAACAAACTTTGACATGGTTAAGTCCATGCTTAAATTTCTTAATTGATAAAGTAATCTCAATTTTCACATTACTAATAATAGCTAATAGTCTATGTCAAACATAAAGGCTTTACACTTTTAAAGTAATCAAATAAAATTTAAATTTTACAACTAAGTTACTTCTTAGACTTATTAATTAATCAACTTCACATAAAAGATATCAAATATGAGGGAAGAAAAAAAGAAGTTGTAATATGATTTATCTATTCCTAACTTCTAAGAATTTATTTGTCCATCTATTTCTAACATTTTCGGTGCCTTTGTGATGAATAACCTATTCTCTCTAAATGGCCACTCTACAAATTGATGGATGAATATATTACTTGAAATCATATACTGCAATATATGAATCACATTCAATGCATAATAGTTATCTCTTATGTCTTTTTTTTTTCAATCATAAATATACTGTTTTAACGAAAATAGGACAATTACTATATTTTTTTTGGGTGCAAACTAACAACTAAGTCAAATCTATAAAAAAACAATCGCATTCACATTATATAATAATTTTTATTTGGTTAAAATACTTTTTTGGTCCCAATTTTCGTCAAGTTTTTTTTAAATAAGTCCTAATTTTGGTTTTGTGTTCAAATATATCCCAATTTTCGTCAATTTTGTTCAATTGAGTCATTTTTTGCTAACACCGTTTAAATCATTAACGGCCATGAACAATGACTGTCACGTGTCACTTCGTGGTGTTTTTGAATTTTTTTTATTTTTTTAAAAAAAAAATTCAAAAAAATTTAATGTTTTTTTAGATGTACACGTGTCAACCCAGAAGCGTGTCACGTGTAACTTCGTGGTTTTTTTTGAATTTTTTATTTTATTTTTTTTGAATTTTTTTGAATTTTTTTTAAATGTCCACGTGTCAACCCAGTAGTGTGTCACATGTCAAAGTCAATATTCTATATTTAATTTGGTCCCTATATTTGTTATTTTTGTTCAATTAGGTCCCGATTTTTCTTAACATTAACCAATTTGGTCCCTATCGAAGATGTGACCAAATTTAATTTTTATATCAAAGTTATAATGATGTGAATTTTAATATATTATATAAAAATATTTAATAAAAAATGTGAATTTTAATATAAA
>Ga0209589_1011297_pt1 | contig 12641 bp, 4 predicted proteins | sample CowpeawhiteBW_FD_187525 | JGI IMG/M metagenome (GOLD analysis project Ga0209589, IMG submission 187525) | Root nodule microbial communities of legume samples collected from California USA - Cow pea white BW (SPAdes) (version 2) | ecosystem: Host-associated > Plants > Roots > Nodule | place: USA...
ATATATATATATATATATATATATATATATATATATACATATATATATATATATCAGCATGTATTCTGACTATGAATATATGTTTTTCTCCGTGAAAAATAATAAAACAAAAAAAATTATAACCCATTTTACGAAGATAGAGAGACAATGGCCCATTATGTATTGGGTCGTCGGCACCGGCCCATTAGGTGTGTTGCAGGAGAATGTTGTTGTCTGTCTTATCGCGCGTCCTGACATTTGTTCTTGCACGTGTTAACCACGAATTTGAACTTTTCCAAATATTGTGTGGGATTTGTTCAACTAACTTTGACCTACTGCGTTTTCATTTCCTCTTCTAACTGCTTTGTGCTTCGTAGGAGAACCCGTGCATCTGTGATATCTAGAGGCTCATACACTACAAAATTGAAGAAAGTTAACCTGGTATGAGATTAAGTATTTTAATATTATCTGATAAATTTATAGAAAAATGTTCTTTTTTAACAACTTCGTACTTAACTTCAATTATCATAATTATGCATATCAAATTTTATAAAATAATGAAGATGAGAATATGTTCAACGATTTTTTTTTTCAGAAGTATTTATTTCACGTCAGATTGGCGCATAATAATAAAAAGGCTAAATACTTTTAAAATGCATTAAGGAATTGTGGACGTGATTGATATAGTAATAAAAGTTAATTTGATAATAAATAATATATTTGTGATATATCATTCAGTACAAAATATTTAATTGTTGAATGATAGTTTGAGTATTTTCAAGGATCTTAATATTCCCTCTTTTAAGGTTTTTCTAAATATTTTACTTCAAAAGTAACATTTTATAAGATCCACATTTTTATAATTTTGTTTTACTTTAAAGATAATTTAATATTGTAATTAAATATAAGTATTTTTTATTTCTAAAACCTAGGATCATATATAAAACACATATTCGACACTCTCATTGGACACATCGTTATGTTTATTGCAGCTTCGTATTAGATTATGATATCAAAGTAAAAGAAATTAAATTATTGCACTAAAGACATAGCAAGACAAATGTTAATAACAATATTCATGATTTTACTTCTCTTTACTCGAAGCATTAAAAATATCAGTTAAAGAAATAAAACTGAAAAGTTTCTATTGGAAATGAAAATCATCATTATTGTAAAAAGCTAAAAGCAAAAGGGTTTAATAGTGTACTAAGGTAACTTTGATATTAAATAATGAAAAAAAGGTTAAAAATTCTGCTAATGTTTTTGGTAGATATTAAAACAAAACAAGTTGTTATTTCTGTAGTTACATTTTTTTTATTTAACTAAACATGTTTCTCACTCTAATCAAGATTAGTTATTACAATATGCAATATTGCAGTTGAATAATTGTGTGCCTAATGTTAAACTAGTAGAGTAGAAGACCTCAAACTTGTCATCAGTGTTCCAGTCAAATACAAAATTTTCCTTGCCTCGTCTCTTTTGGTATTAATTAATCTTTCTCGAGAAGAAAACAAACTGACGAGGGAAACAAATTAGAGTAAAACCTCCACTAAGTTCTTAATATTTCCACGATCTTCTGAATGTCTTTGCTGTAACATTAATCAGGAAACAAAACAATCTACGAGGGTCAAATAAAACCCATGTTTAGTGCAATTATTACAGACACCTAGGATTCTTGACAACAATACTTATAAAATAAGAATAGCTATAGTAGTGTAATGCAAATAAATGCAAAGAATTGGCACTGTATGAGAGTTGTTGGTGATGTGCTAGTGTCCTTGACCTGGACTAGGACCAGATTTTTTCACCTCTCCAAGATTTTGAAGCTTGTCAAGTTTGTGTCCAATACCAGGGCTTGGACCAGAGCTCTTCAATGTTCTGAACACTCCATTCACCTCTGTGATAACACCATCTTTGGTTGGTGAATAAATAGGCAGTGGCCGGGATTCTGATACACGAAGCAAAGAGGTACAGAAGGAAGCAAGAAGAACAAGAATGAGAAAGGAAACAGACTTGATTCTTGTTGTGTCCATGTTGAATGAAGTTGAAGGTTTATTTGGAAAGGGTATCTTAATTTTGATTTGTATTGCTGAAATAGAGGGAGAGAATGTTTGCTATATATGAGAAAGAGGACTCAACTATTTTCAAACCATGTGACACTACAGAAATAGTGAGGTGGTGCCCCAGATCTAGTTCAATCATACCTTTGCTACAAGGTAGGTTCATTTCAAAACTGAAATCGTTAAAAGTAATGGTAGAAAAGAAAAAGGTTTGGCCAATTGAAAATGATGTGTTTGATGAGAGGTCAAAGTAATTTGTATCATGACACCTCATGCAGCAGCCTGCAGGTGGGTGAGACTGAGATTAGATTTCAGAAACAGAACTCAATTTATGTTTCTATGGATGAAGATAGTGTTTCATTTGACCTTGGAAGAATCGAATGTCTGTTTGGAAAAGGGTCTGAACCTAACTTGAGAAGAGGCTAGAAAGAAAGTCGTGAGTGGTAAAACCGGCCAGTTGAATTGACTTTAAAAGTGTAGCTCAATGGACGAGATAGGATAAGTTTTACGGTTAGCTTTTAAACCATTAGTATGATCTATGTGGAAATAGTGTTTCCTAATATGTTTCTTACTCTGAAACACGTGTACATCTTCATTTTTCATAGGAAAGAGAGTGACAAATACAAAGTCCACATGAAAGGAAAAGTACGAGCAGAGAATGGTTATATTCATTTAGTTGATGCAAGCAACCCAAAAAGAAGAAGCCATCGGGTGTAGGTGTTCTGTATGCAAGTGATACTTGACTGATCATTGCTTTCAATTACGCAAATTTGGAAATCACTCCAAAGTTTATACTGTTAGATCTCTCGATATACTTAAGACACTTACTCATATGAATATAGGGAAAAAGACTCGTACGACCAAAAAAGTTTTTTTTATTGAATTTCATATTTAGACTAATTTAATTAATTTTGATCTTAAATCTCACTCAATCTGTTTTGAATTTTGAACTCTGTTTTCAATTTCAGTTCAAATTAGTTTGTTTGACTCGTCTCAATTTATAAAATTTGGATGAATCATCTCAAATTTTAATCTCATCCGATCTATTTTAAATTTGAGAGTGAAATGTGTGTTGTTTTTTAAGGGATTTAAAAGTGATTATAAGTGAATTTAGAAGTAAAGTTTCTTAGAGTTTGTGAATAATTTGATTAATGTGATAGATAAAAATATATTTTAATATATATAAAAAAAGACTACCATTTTGCCCTTTATATAATAAGTAGTATAAATTAATATTTGTATGAGTTTCAATTATTTTTCAAATTTTTATTTAATAATATTTGGGAATGGATCTACACATTTGGGATCGGATCCAAGCTTTAATGAATTAATCCACTCCACTAAAATACAATTTGGGATCGATTCCAAGCTTACTGGAATCGATCCAATGCACTGAAATATCCAGATTGTTTCTACACATGAAAAAAACATGATAAGGGGTTGAAGCATCTTTTGCTGCAACACTTCTTCAAATTTGCCCTAAACACGGGAGATCAAAAATTTTATCCATCCTGCAAATCGTTGGTACCACTTGTCCTTATTTCATCTAAAATGAACAGGTTTGTAACCCGATAATTCATCCTCTTATTTCTTTTTAGACAGAACAGACCCTTAGACTCTAATATAACACTTCCTACAAATGTTAACATTGATTTGAAAGAAGGAACCATATTGCATTATTATTTATAAGTAGTATAGAATTATGAAAAAACAGAAACATAAATATTGACCCTATTTAATAAATATTAAATTTCTATTGAATAAAAAATAAATATAAATATTAAATCAAAACAAACACTTAAATAAAACCCCAAATAACTAATTAAACTCAATTTAAAAATAATTTCGTCAAAATAAATTTGTATAAATTTTTAAAACTCTATAAGGTGGGTGGACAGGGCAGGGCAGTAGAACAGTTTCTTTCCCCAACTTTCAATTCAAAAGGGAACTTATACTGTTTCAAAATGGCCCAAGAGACTATGGTACGACATTTACCACATTCACCAAATAAAATGTAATTTTCTTAATGTTTTAGGAAAGAAATTATACTGTTTGTAACAATCTTCTACTCAAATTTGGAAGTGGTTAATTGTAATTACATGTGTACTAAGGTAAAGAAAACAAAACTGTTTTATATCTTTACTTGCCGGGCTCATAATTGTGCTACTTTATTAATATGATCATCAAAATGTATTATTCAGATTATTGAATCACATCATATCATGAAAAATTTGAAATAAATAAATAAATAAACAAAGAAAAATTTATTATTCAGCATACATCGTTCTAAGACGATCAAATTAGTTTAATACAAAATTATTAAAAAATCAAAATAGTTAAAACAGAAACATGATAATGAATTAGTTTAATACATCTTAAATTATTTGAAGCAAAATTAATTTTTGAAAACAATTTATTTGAAGATTGATCCCAATTGGTACCAAATAAATAACGAGGAAGAAAGGAAAAGAGAAATAAAATGGGTCCCAACGTGTGTCACGCAGGTGAGTTCAATTCAATCTCAACAGATAACAATAAACACTATTTTCAGCTCCAAAGTGCATACTTGCCTAATTCAATGTATAAAATTGCAATTTACCAATTTTCTTGTGCTTCCACGCCAAATTAACCATTTCAAGCCCAATTTTTTTTTTTTTAATATGTCCATACATTTAATCTATTCTGTGTTCATCAATGTCACCATTTCCACTGTTACAAATATCAATGTCAGATTTCATGTTCTTATCACTACAACTTATTTCCGAACTCAGACAAATTCTGGTACATAACTAAATCAGGTAATCGGACATTCCTTCTCATCATTTTTTCTTCATGAAGTGACTCTCCTACTCTTGCTTCCAAGTTTCATCCATCACTAAATTTAACACTAAAAGTAAACTTCTTTCACTTTCAACAGTAAAATCAAAACTCAATATTTGTCGCAAATGAATTGGGGGATGAGACAAAGTCTGCAACTTCCACTGCATACTGCAAAACAATCGAAATCGGATCCAACGTTGTTTAGTTGATCGAAAATATCTTTCAAAGAAAAGTTGTTCCTAGCCATGTGTTCCTATAAATAGCGTATGAATCAAGATACTATTTTTTTTCTTTTCTTTTTATTGAAGTTGTGTTATAGGATTTTCAGGTTCTAATTAATGTATTAAGGTTGATGGTTTGGTTAAAATATCATACTGAATGCGATTAACACTTATGTTCTAAAAATCTTTCAAGAGAGAAATTTCTTTGAGGGTTTACCATGAAACAAATTCAAGAAAAGAAATTTCGAAGCTATAGTGTTGACCATTGGGTCCATAGTTTAGACAGGTAGGAAAAACATACGTCAAGAATCTCGTTTATGTAACGTGAACGATTCAGTTAAAATTTTACAGCACAAAACGCACGATTGAAGCCTGGTTGAACCACACATTCTTATCTAGCTGGTTAAGTTTCATACGCTCTAAGGATTGTCAAAGTCAACCACATTCAATCTGATGCTGAAAGCCTTTGATATAATAATATGCTCAAAAACCCTCATATCTGTAGAGACCTAAACTGGCCAAACTAAGCTAGAAATCAGAAAATTTCACGTGCATGAAATTCAGTGTTAGGATAAGAGTTTGAGTTCCAACCATGTCATTTTCAAACCCAATCCTTGTCATTCTTTGGTAAATCATCCAACTTGTTCAATCACAGAAGCACACCTTTTTTCTCCTATAAAAAGGATTCTCATGGTTCAAAACTTCACAAACTATCCTTGGATGATCCAAAACAATATGCAGAGATCCTTTTTAGTGGATAAGAAAATGAAGCTTTTCTATGTTACTGCTCTTCTTCTACTTTTATTCCTTCATCTTCAGATGCTTTCTTGCATTACAGCTCGGCCAGTACTTGAAGTTATGAAGCTAGATAACACTGGGCAGAAAATCATGGCAATGCTGCATTCAGGGCCAAGCCATGGTGGAAAAGGCCATAAATCTCAGACTCAGCATGCCCCGATTCCAAGACAGCTTAAACAATCTGTTCCAACTAATCCTTAGCAGTTTTGCTTCATCACTTGGAGTAGATACTGTTAAAAATACCATGTAAGATAAATATCAAGTAGTTTCCTTTATTTCTTGAGATATGATGTTCGTATACCTCATATGGAATTGAATAGTAGAATTAGTGTTATGGTACTTGATTTAGTATAACTGGTTTGAAGTGCTTTCATCTGAAGTAAAAATATCACATCACTTTAGTTATTTGTTACTTGGGTTTATGAATTAATTATTATTATTATAGCTGCATTTGCAAGCTTGTTAGCACAAATTCCAACGCACTTTATCAGAGAAGTAACAAGGAAATATATTGGCAAAAATATGTTGCTTCAACGAACTTGTGTTAACGGAAAAGTCTGGCATTGTTTTTATTGGAAAGACAAAGACAAGTGTTAATGTTATGCAATCCAGTTCGAAAAAATGCTATGGTTGTTGTTGTTTTAAATACATATAGTGTTTAGATTATTTTGTTTAAATTGGTGAAATCATCATGTTCAATATTCTGGTACAGAAGATTTATACAGAGAATGTGTGATTTTATTAGCTTGATGGTCTTGTTTTAATCTTAGGTAGATTAGTTTTTCCTTTTCTTTTTATATACAGTAAACTTTCAAATGATTACTTTTTTTTTTTATGGTACTGGAACTAATCCTATCATGTCCAAATAAAATTAAAATTATTGAAACTATACACTTTTCACAAAGCCTGTTTAGATTGAAATTGCTAAGTGATTTACAATATTTTTTAGGATTTGAGATAGAAAGAAATTTTTGGTGAGCAAACTAGAGAAGCTATATGTTTGTGAATGGGTGTACAATATTGCAGGTGTGGGAGGGAGACTTATCACCAGACCCATCATTATACAAAAGATTAACGTACAGGTACACTATTCCACTTCTTCACAGTGTTTTGTTTTCTGTCCACAAACTAAACATTAAAATTTCAAAAATTATGTTTTAAATATTGTATATTATTTGTTACGAGATCTCAAAGAAACTTGGGGACTTTCTTTTTTTCACTATGACAACATAGTCTGATAAGGTTAATTGTCTGGACTCAAGAAAGCAAAACATGCAATGTTTTTAGGTGATGCTTTTATCTCATGGAGATCTAAAAATATGCTACTTTGTGCAAACATTTATTCTATATGTTTGTGATGAACATAATGTTGGAGACATTATTGCTCTCTGGACGTGATCGGTTATGTATTTATTAAAAGGAAAATGATTTTTTGACTACTAAATTTTGACAACTTTCTCTTTCAATTTTAGGTGGTATTTTCTAAATGGTTCTTCATTTCTCTATTTTCTCATTCTTCATATTTCAAAACTACTTAAAAGATCATGTTTTAAGAAAAAATTATCAAAATTTAGTAGTCAAAATATCATTGTTCTTATTAAAAAGATTTCTATTTATTTTTTGGGTTACACAATTCATTTGTGTGCTGTGGTATACCCAATTCATTTTGTTGAATGAGATCGGTTATATCTCATAATTGTCAATGGTAATTTGTCCAGTCTCTCACTTTGACGGTATTCACTTTTGCAGGGTAATTTTACCTTTGTTCCTATCGCATCTCGCATTTAAAGATGAGTTTAAATCTTATATCAAATAAAAATAAAAAAATTTAAATATCATTTAAGAAAGAAGATCACAAACCTATTATTTTAAAATTTTTTGGTTAAAAATGATATACAATTTATATTTATACGTGAGTTAAACTCATTCTTACTGATATTGTATTTTTTCAGTAATAATCTCTCTGGAAATAGTCGATATCTTCCTTTTTCGTTTGTCCAACATAAAGAGAGGGTAAAATGTCTTTGTTATGGCCGATGAATAAACATTATTAAACTTTGATTTTATTTTGGTAATATAAGCCGGTTAATATCAAACATGCTTTTAATTCTACAATGCAGTCTATATTAAATTATAGGAAAATAATTTGTTCACAAATTTCTTTTAAAAAATTTGATAAAACTTATATAAATTGAATTAAATAAATAAATTTTTTATTTTTTTAGTTAAATAAAATAATAAATAGTATTGTTTCACCTTAAAAAATTAGTTCATCAAACTTTCTGTTATCGTTACCCTAAATTATATATTCTTTTCTTCTAAAAACGCTTCAATGCTGTTTAAATTTTTTTTATTTATATTAGCAAATACACAGGCATACGCATGTATAATCGTATTTTTTATTTTTTATAAAATTAATAATATTTATTTTTTAAATATATATAATAAATTTTAAAATAGTTGTTAAATAAAATAATTGTTTAAAAAAAGTTTTTAGAATAACAGTCAAAATAAAAAAAATTTAAAACAAGAGTTAAAAAAATAATTATAAAATAATTAATTTTTAAAATAGTAATTAAAGATAAAATTGAAAAATGAAAAATAGACACAAAGGAATCTCCTTTATATATTGTTAAGGAATCCTCTTTTATATATTATTATAGATGGTTAGTTTTGTGGTGAAAATGAAATGTAAAAATATGTCATCTTCATCGAAACTCACAATTCACTTCATATTCATCACCATAAACTTACATCTCAACACAATATCAACCAAGGACACGCAAAATAAAAATACAGAAAAAAAAATGTTACCTTTCTTCGACAAAAAAACATCTTCAGTTGCCGGAAACCAAGCAGACCACCGAACAACAACCCACACCCGCCGGAAAACTCCACAAATATCAACCCAGAACCGAATCAATAATGGAAGGCCGAAATTGGACAATAACCGTCAATGCAAAACCTAAAACACAAATCTAAAATTGGACAATAATGGGAGAGAAGACCAAACTCACCCTGCAAAATGAATGCGAACATTGAATGGGAAGGTCTAAAACGCAGATCCAAATTTGGGGACAAAAAAAAGCTAAAAATGTTTACTTATGATTATTATTACTTTTGATATTGGTAATTCTCTCTCACACAATCTGATGTCATATTTACAATATAATAGCACGTTATTTTCTTAAAACTCGATCTCATATTTACATTATAATGACCAGCCATTTTCTTAAAAACAATATTTTGTGAAGGTATTAGCTTTCATCGTGAATTCGAAACCTTGCGAGCATCTTTGCTAAAAAAAACTGCATGTCTCGGTATTGGTCTAATGAGAATACAGTTACAATTTTTTATTACCTTTTGGTCTATTGCAATGAACTATCTTTCAGAATTAAATAAATTGTTAACTTTTTCAAGTTTTCTGCAACACAAGCCATTTTTGTTGAAAGTTTTGGCAGAGTTTTGATTTCCAAATTCAAAATGTCAAATAAGTGGGCACAGGATAAACATAAGTTATGTTACGTCGTTTAAAAATTTATAATTTCAACGAGAAAATTTAATAAAAAAGATAAGTAGGAAAATCAATAACCATACTGAGTTAAATGGAAACTCAAATCCATGTTTTATCTTTTCTTTCTTTTAATTCTTCCATTAAACTAACTTTTTTATCTTTTATTATTGTGTATTTGATGTTTATTGGGTATGATAGAAGTAAGTAATATTGTTTATGTGTAGAAGTCAACGTATAAATAAAGCAAAAAAATATGTGGGATTGTTTAGCCCAGAATGTGGTGTAGTGGGCCTGCCTGAAACAGGTGCACCAAATTCTCTTGAATGCCATATGTGGTCGTTAAGAACTTCTTGATGTCGCTACTTTGCAATGCAATGGACCACACAACACTCATTATTTTACTTTCTCCTCACAAATTATAAAGAATTCTTATTACTGTTTCAATGAACAATTATATAAGCTTGTTATTATCAATAATTAATTTAATTTTCAAAAATAAATAATAAAATAATTATTTTAATTTAAAAATATTAAAATTTAAAATAGCAGTTATTTGTAAGAGTAAAATTGAAATAAGAATGTGACTATGATAAGATGATCCTCTACATATAGATACTAATTATTTATTTTTTATGTTACCCGTAAAATTAATTGTATACTACAGAAACGATCTCTTTTATTAGTATTTTGTAATTTTCAAAAATAGTTGACCTACTCATAAATTGCGACCTCAATTATTTATCATTACTTGTAAACACGTAAACAGTTTGACAAACAAATAGAGATGTATTTGTAAACAAATGCATGACGTATGGATGACGCAATTCACAAACATGTTCATGCAGCTAGTTTTATGCTTCTAAGACGTCGTCAAACAAATTATTAATTTATTCATATAAGATAAAAACTATTAAAAAGGTTATTTAATCAAACTTTTTTAATTAACTTAAAACAAATAAAAAATAATAGGATTTTCAATTTTATTTATCTAATAAATACTTTGTATAATATTTTATAATTAAATAGTTATTATATAGATAATTATTTTTATCTATATGTATTATAATCAAATGTGATAAAATATTTTTATTAAGAGAAATCGAAAACTAGTAAACCATCAATTTTTTCAATTAACTTAAAACAAATAAAAAATAATAGGAATTTTCATTTTTTTAATTTTAATTTTATACAATTAACTATATGAACAAAAAATTAAATTCATAAAAAAACACCAATATCTTTATTTTTTATGTATTTAATTTATATTTTTATTTATTTTTTAATATCTTTATAAAACACACACACATATACATATATATATATATATATATATATATATATATATATATATATATATATATATATATATATACACACACATATATATATATATATATATATATATATATATATATATATATATGTATATATATATATATATATATATAATTTAATCAAAAATAACAGTGAAATATAAATAAACAGTTATTTAAAAAACGTAAAGTTAAGATAAATGTTTTTAATTTAAAAAATAGTTAAATTTAAATTATGATGATTTATAAAATAAAATTAGTAATATAACTATTTTAATTTAAAAGAATTATTCAAAAGACAAAAAAAAGTCAAATTTAAACTAATGATTCAAATAGTAAAAAGTAAAATGAATATTTTAATTTACAAAAACGACAAAGAATAAAATTGAAAAAGAATTATATACAACAAAATGGAAAATCTTATGATAAGGATAAAATTAACAATAAAATGTATATATCAAAATAGAAATTAATTACACTTATCAACGAAACTGCTGGAATATTTCATAAAAACATTTCATAAAAGCTTTTATAATACGTAAATTTGTGGAGATTACATTACCGTAAATTATCTATCCTTATAAAAAGTATAATATAAGGTTGTCAGAGTGAATGAGAATGTTTAATTTAAGTAAAATAAAATTATATAAATTAAACATTGCTTTCATTATTATGAAATAATTAAATACTATTATTTATTCAAACAAATCAATGAATACAATATTGTTGTATTGTTTATTTCAATTTAAAAATATTAAATAACTTTATTTAATTTTAAACCACTCATGTAATTGGATTTTTTAAGCCCTCACGTGTTATAATGTTAGACGATAAAAATAGAAACAAAATAAGGTAAAACATGTACAAACTCAGTATTTATATACTTAGTAAAGTAAAAACAGGTAAATAGAAAAAAAGTTATCAAATTTAATTGATTTAATAAAAAAGTATAACAAATTTTACTATTTTATAATTTGTTTTCTCTTGACATCAAAAACATCATATTATATCATATTTGATAGGTAGTATTTATGGATTGCTGTTCTTTTAAGTAATTTTTTTCATTGGAGTAGTCCTACGTAACATTTGAAAGTTGTTTGAAATTTTCTCAAAATTGTTTGAAGCAACTTATTTATCTATCTTGTCTGACACTATAGAGTTAGACTAAAATTTTCTGACTTATTTTTTTAAGTAATTCAAAGCAACTTAACCTTAAGAATAAGCATTATTCCACTTGTTGGAAGAATAATTCTTTAATACACAATAACGAAATTCAAAATAGAAAATATAATATTGTGAGTTGTTTGAAAATATTTAATGTTTCTTCCACTGAAAAAAAAAACAAAAATTATGTTTTCCTATTCAAAAGTCAATTTTAAGAATAAAAAAATATTATTTTCTTTATTAGAAGAATAACTTTATTATATTTAATAATAAAGCCTAAACTAAAAAAAAATTAGAACGGTTAGTTTTTTAAAATTCGTTCCATTGGAGTAAAATTAAGTATAAATTACTTAATAATAATAATTCCATATATTGAAATACAAATAATATTTTATAATTTAAAAAAAAAAACTCACATTATTATTGATGTTGAAGAACCAAAAACTTTATTTGCGGCAAGAACCACAAAAATCTCTTCGAAATTTTTATTTTTAAAAAGTTATTTTCAATAAAACCGCCATTTAATATAATTTTTAACATATTTCGATAAATAAAAATTATACTTTTTTAAAGCAAGTTGAAGTTATTTGTTATAGAAGCTATAACGTGTTAATTTTTATTAAAAAAACACTTCAAAATAGATCATTATTCAGTTGTATTTTTTATAAAAACCAAAAATGTCAACTTTAAGAATAAAAATAATATTATTTTATTTATTGGAAGAATAAATTATGATATTTAATAATAAAGTCTAAACTAAAAAAAAAAAAAA